>Ga0180223_1000539_pt1 | contig 45517 bp, 43 predicted proteins | sample eDN5th30CKraftOP_FD_151337 | JGI IMG/M metagenome (GOLD analysis project Ga0180223, IMG submission 151337) | Enriched Organic Plus compost microbial communities from Emeryville, California, USA - eDNA 5th pass 30_C Kraft OP (version 2) (version 2) ... | reverse complement strand
GCACGCGGCCAATCCCGCGCGCCAAACACCCCGACGTCGCCCAGCGGAAGTTCCGACCGGTCAAAGCGCAGGGTCGGGCTCAAGCATAGGCATGGTCGGGGGGAGCAGAGTGACTGGGCGCTTGCGACCTTCCACCCAAGCGTCAACGACGTCCGACCATTCCTGGAGCATATGGCGGCGCTGAACCTCGTACTCTGCCTTGTTGTAGACGCCGCGCGAAGATCGCCCGTCCTCGTGGGCAAGGCATTTCTCGATCCAGTCGCTATTGAAGCCGAGTTCATTCAGCAGCGTTGAGCCGGTCCGTCGCAAATCATGGACTGTAAACGGCTCCAGCGGCAGCCCCTCCTTCTGCGCCAAATCGACCACCGCGTAGGTGATGCGGTTGAACGTCGCCCGCGACATGGGCGCATCCGCATCATAACGCGAGGGCAGCAGATACCGAGAATTGCCGGCACAGGTCTTGAGCGCGATCATGATGTCGAGCGCCTGCCGAGAAAGGTACACATTGTGCGGCTTGGAGCGCTTCATCCGCTCCTTCGGAATGCTCCAAACCGCGTTCTCGAAGTCCACTTCGTCCCAAACCGCGTCCTGCAGCTCGCTTTTGCGAACCATCGTCAGCAGGAAGAGCTTCATGCCGAGGCGAATGGTCGGCAAAGTCGGTACGTGCTCCAGCTGCCTGAGCATGATGCGAATCTCTGTCGGTGAAAGCGCACGGTCTCTGGGCCGGAATGCAGCAATCGAAGCTGGGCCAACTTCATCGGCGGGATTGGGCACCTTCTCGCCGTGCAGGATCGCGAAACTGTAGATCTGCTTGAGGATGTCCCGGACGTGGATGGCCGTTGCAGGCGCACCGCGATCGACGATCTTGGCGCAGAGAGCTCTCAGATCATCTGGGGTGATTTCGCGCAGCAGCCGGTTGCGCCAGACGGGCAGCAACTCTCGATCGAAGATCGAGCGCCGCATCGCTCTGGTACTGTCCGCCATCGGAGCCTTGTCCAGCCACTTCTCGCCGAACTGACCGAAGCTCTTGGCTTCTTTCAGGCGGCGCTTCTCGCGCTGTTTTTCAATTGCGGGTGAGCGGCCCTCTCGGACTGCGCGCTTGGCGTCCAGGCAGAGTTCGCGAGCCCGTGCGAGCGAAATGCCGTCACGTCCGTATCTGCCGAGATAGACGGTCTCGCGACGCCCATTCAGCCGGTAATCCAGGCTGAAGGAGATCAGACCCGTCGGCGTGACACGGACATACATGCCGTCCCTGTCCGACACCTTGTAGACTTTGTCTTTTGGTTTCAGCGCCTTAAGCGCAGCGTCCGTCAACATCTTCGCGCAGCCTCCGAAAAGTACCGTCGTGCGGTTTTAGGAGGTTCGTGACGCCTAAATCACTGTATTATCAGTGCCTTACGTTGAAAAAAGTACCGTCACGATCCTCAACTCTTGCGACGGTACTTTCTGAGACGGCCGTGATCAATATGAGCGAGCACCGTCAATCGTGACGGTACTTGTGATTGCTACCCACCGATAGGTCTCGATAGGTAGCGGATAAAGAATTATTTTTAATCAGAGTGTTAGGGGAAATTCTGGCGCATTGTCGGCGGCGTTCGGATGGGCCTGAATCATTCCCACTCGATCGTGCCGGGGGGCTTCGAGGTCACGTCGTAAACGACGCGGTTGATGCCCTTGACCTCGTTGATGATCCGGGTCGCGGCGCGGCCGAGGAAGTTCATGTCGAAGGGGTAGAAATCCGCCGTCATGCCGTCGACCGAGGTTACCGCGCGCAAGGCGCAGACATGGTCGTAGGTGCGATAGTCGCCCATCACGCCTACCGTACGCACCGGCAGCAGCACGGCGAAGGCCTGCCAGATCACGTCGTAGAGCCCGGCCTTGCGGATCTCGTCGAGATAGATCGCATCCGCCTTGCGCAGGATGTCGAGCTTCTCCTTGGTGATCTCGCCGGGGCAGCGGATGGCGAGGCCCGGCCCCGGGAAGGGGTGGCGGCCGACGAAGGCCTCGGGCAGGCCGAGCTCGCGGCCGAGCACGCGCACCTCGTCCTTGAACAGCTCGCGCAGCGGCTCGACGAGCTTCATCTTCATGCGCTCGGGCAGGCCGCCGACATTGTGGTGGCTCTTGATCGTCACCGAAGGACCGCCGGAGAAGGAGACGCTCTCGATGACGTCGGGGTAGAGCGTGCCCTGGGCCAGGAAATCCGCGCCGCCCAGCTTGGCGGCTTCCGCGTCGAAGACCTCGATGAAGAGCCGGCCGATGGTCTTGCGCTTGGCTTCCGGATCGGCGCCGCATTTGGCGAGCTCGGAGAGGAAAAGCTCTTCGGCCTCAACATGGACGAGCGGGATATTGTAGTGATCCCTGAACAGGGTCACGACCTGCTCGGCCTCGCCGAGGCGCATCAGGCCATGGTCGACGAAGACACAGGTGAGCTGGTCGCCGATCGCCTCATGGATCAGCACCGCCGCCACCGCCGAGTCGACGCCGCCGGAGAGCCCGCAGATGACGCGGCTGCTGCCGACCTGCTCGCGGATCTTCTTCTGCATCTCGGCACGATAGGCCGACATGCTCCAGTCCGGCTTGCAGCCGCAGATCTCGACGACGAAGTTGCGCAGCAGCCTGCCGCCATCAGGGGTGTGGACCACCTCGGGGTGGAACATCGTGGTGAAGAAGCGCCGCGCCTCGTCGCTCGCCACCGCGAAGGGCGCGTTCTCCGAGGTCGCCTTGACCGAGAAGCCCCGGGGCAATTCGGTGACGCGGTCGCCATGGCTCATCCAGACGGGATAGCGGCCGCCCTGCTCCCAGACACCGGCGAAGAGCGCCGAGGGGGCGACGATCTCGACATCGGCGCGACCGAACTCGGCGGCATGCCCGCCCTCGACCGTGCCACCGAGCTGATGCGCCATGGTCTGCTGGCCGTAGCAGATGCCCATCAGCGGGATATTCGCGGTGAAGACGGCTTCGGGCGCGCGCGGGCTGCCCTGCGCCGTCACCGAGGCCGGGCCGCCGGAGAAGATCACGCCCCTGGGCTTCAGCCGCGCGAAGGCTTCATCGGCCTTCTGGAACGGGGCGATCTCGCAATAGACGCCGATCTCGCGGATGCGGCGCGCGATGAGCTGCGTCACCTGCGAGCCGAAGTCGATGATCAGGATGGAGTCGTGATGGGGCTGAGCGCTCGTCATCGCGTCCCGTTAGAGCATCGGACCGAAAAGTGGAACCCGTTTTTCGGATCAATCCGATGCGCCCGCAAGAAGGGCCGCGGGGGCGCGCGCAACGCTTGTCCCGCCTCAGTCGCCACGCCGCAGGCAGGCCAGATAGAACCCGTCCGTGCCCGTGCGCCGCGGCGAGAGCTGCAGGCCGAGTTCCGTGGCGAAGCGGGCGAGCAGGGAGAAGTCGCTCTCGGCCCCGGCCAGCACGTCGATCGGCGCCACTGCAGCGAAGCCGGAATGCTTGCCGAGGAAGGCCCGGACACCATCGTCGTTCTCCTCCGGCAGCATCGAACAGGTGACATAGGCGATGCGTCCGCCCGGCTTCACCAGCCTGGCGGCGCGCGCCAGCACCTCGGCCTGGTCCTTGACGCGCTCGGCCAGCGCGCCGGGGCGCACGCGCCATTTCGCGTCGGGATTGCGCCGCCAGGTGCCCGAGCCGGTGCAGGGCGCGTCGACCAGCACGAGGTCGGCCTGTCCGGCGACGTCCTCCAGCGGCTCGTGGCCGCGCGAGCGCGGAATGCGGATGTCGACGATATCGGCACCCGAGCGCGCCAGCCGGTCGTGCAGCGGCGCGAGGCGGCGGCTGTCGAGGTCGGTGGCGTAGAGATTGCCGCGATTGGCCATCAAGGCGGCGAGCGCCAGCGTCTTGCCGCCGGCCCCGGCGCAGAGGTCGACCACCGTATCTCCGGGTTTCGCGCCGGCGAGCAGGGTGACGAGCTGCGAGCCCTCGTCCTGGATCTCGAAGCCGCCGGCGAAGAAGGAGGCTTCAGCCTGCAGCGAGGGGCCGCGCCCGTCATGGCCGGGCTGGAAGCGCAGCGCGTCGGGCGACCAGGCGCCCTCCTCCGGCTGGAGATGGGCGAGCTCCTTCGCGACCGTCTCGCGGCTCGCCTTCAGCCGGTTGACGCGCAGATCGACCGGCGCGCGGGCGGCGAGCGCCTGCCCCTCCTCGACCGCCATGGCGCCGAAAGCCCGCTCGAAGGAAGGCCAGAGCCATTCCGGCACGTCGGCGCGGACCCAGCCGGGCGCATCGTCGTCCGAGAAGGCGGTGAGGAGCGCGGTCTCGTCGGCGGAAAGCGGCGCCGGCGCATGGTTCTCGCCCGAACAGAGCGCGGCGATTTCGTCCCGCGCCAGGCCGCGCAGGCCCCGCAGCATGCCGAGCACCAGCGCGCGCGGCTCGTCCGAGGCCATGGCGTAGGCGGAGGAGGCCTTGCGGCGCAGCGCGTCATAGACCAGCGAGGCCACCGCCGCGCGGTCCTTCGAGCCGGCGAAGCGGCGCGACAGGCCCCAGTCCTTGAGCGCATCGGCGGCCGGACGGCGGCGCTCGACGATATCCTGCAGCACCTCGATGGCGGCGCTGATCCGGGCGGCTGGCGTCATGGTCGTTCGGTCCTGACGCAAACCGCCGAAGGCGGAGCGCCGCGAGGCAAGAGCTTGTTTCAACCAGTTCAAGCATGACGCTTCGGCATGGGCGCCGTCGCGGCATGTTCTTGACGCGGTCGTTTCATAAGCGGAAAGACGATGCAACCGCATGTCGCGGCCAATGGGACACGCCACCATGAAAAATGCTGCCCGCCTCGCCGTTCTCGGCCTCTTCGCCTTCGCCCTCGCCGCCTGCGCGACCCAGCCGCAGGCCGACCTGACCCCGCCGCCGGCCAAGCGCCTCGACGCCAAGACCACCCTCGAGAATCACCGCTGAGCCCGGCTGCCGCGTAAGCGGCCGAAGCCCGCCGATCTTCCGCGGAGCCACGCCGTCATCCCGGGCCTGCCCCGGGGTCCATGCCGGAGCCTGCCCATATAAGGGTCCGGCATGAATTCCAGATTTCAGTGTCGTCCGGGACGCCCCGTGGCCGTCCCCGCTTCTCCGCGCCCCCTTGGCGGGTACGGCCGGCGGCGGGCCTGGCGCGGCGGGGCCGACGCGCTTCATGGGGATGTCACATCCCGCAGCCTAGCTTCGCACGCCCTTTTCGCGAGCCGAGGCCGTCATGACGAAGACCCTGCTTTTCTCGACATCGCTTGCCGCCGCCCTGGCGCTGCTGCCGCTGGCGGCCGGCGCCGAACCCGCTCCGACGCTGTCCGGGCAGCGCCCGCTCGTCATCGCCCATCGCGGCGCCAGCGGCTATCTGCCGGAGCACACGCTGGAGGCCTATCGCCGCGCCATCGCGCTCGGCGCCGATTACATCGAGCCCGATCTGGTCTCGACCAAGGATGGCGTGCTGGTGGTGCGCCACGAGCCGATGCTGAGCGGCACGACCGACGTCGCCGATCGCCCGGAATTCGCCGGCCGCAAGACCACCCGCAAGCTCGACGGCATCGAGACCACCGACTGGTTCGCCAATGATTTCACGCTCGCCGAGATCAAGACTCTGCGCGCCAGGCAGGCCTTCGCCGATCGCGACCAGTCGCATAACGGCCAATACGAGATCCCGACTTTCCAGGAGGTGATCGACCTCGCCAAGGCCGAGAGCGCCCGCAGCGGCCGGACTATCGGCATCTATCCCGAGACCAAGCACCCGACCTATCACGCCTCGCTCGGTCTCGCCTTCGAGGACAAGCTCCTCGACATGCTCGAGGCCGCCGGCTGGACCGGGAAGAATTCGCCCGTCTTCATCCAGAGCTTCGAGACCGGAAACCTGAAATACCTGCGCAAGAAGACGCAGATCCGGCTGGTGCAGCTCGTCGACGGCGACGGCGTCGACAAGGACGGCAAGGTCACGCTCGCCGCCCCCTTCGACCGGCCCTACGACTTCGCCGTGCTCGGCGACAAGCGCAGCTTCCAGGACATGCTCTCGGCCGAGGGCCTCAAGGAGATCGCGACCTATGCCGACGGCGTCGGCCCGTGGAAGGCCTATCTGATCGGCGCGAAGCAGACGATCGGCCCGGACGGCAAGCCGAAGGACCTCAACGACGACGGCAGGATCGACGAGCGCGACCGCAACGTGATCGCGCCGACCGATGTGGTGAAGAATGCGCATGCGGCCGGGCTGCTGGTCCATCCCTGGGCCTATCGCAGCGAGGCGAGCCGGCTCGCCGCCGATTACAACGGCGATCCGATCGCCGAGTACAAGGCCCATCTGGCGCTCGGCGTCGACGGCGTGTTCACCGACTTCACCGACCACGCCGTGAAGGCGCGCGAGGCCAAATAGGTCCGCCGACCGTAGTCATCCCGGATCTTCGCGGCGTTTATCCTTGGGCCGATCGAGGATCGGACCCGAGAGCTCCGCCCGGAATGACGATGTATTTCGTCAAAACCACGCATGATCGAGGGGGCCTCAGGCCTCCTCCTCCACCACCATCTGGGCGATGCGCGGATCGCCGTTGAACTTGCTGGCGACGGCGTGGCCGACCGCGACGGCCGTGACGCAGAGCACGACGGAAGCCGCGACGTTGATCGCGGCCCGCAGCATCTCGCCGCTGCGCAGCAGGTCGAGCGTCTGCAGGCTGAAGGACGAGAAGGTGGTGAAGCCGCCGCACAGCCCGACCATCACGAACAGGCGCACCGGCTCGGAGACCGGGAAACGGCCGCTCGCCAGCGTCAGCGTGCCGAAGAAGCCGATGACGAAGGAGCCGGCGACGTTGATCAGGATCGTGCCCCAGGGCAGGTCCCGGCTGATCGGCAGCGCGAGGATGGAGAGGAGATAGCGCGCCAGCGTGCCGAGCGCGCCTCCGATCATGACGAAAAGGACGGTCGAGAAGGACATGCTCGCTTGGCTCCCTTGTCGGCGGGCATGAAAAACCCGCCTGGCGGCGGGTGTCGGACACACTCCTACCGCGGCTTCCTGCGGTAGGAGTCATCAGCCTCGACCACAGAAGCGACCGGCAGGCGGTTTCGGGGGAACTCCATCCCCATCGCCGGAAAGATAGGGGGCGATGCCGGCTGGCGCAACGGCAAAGACGAATCGCGAGGCGCGGCTGCCCCGCCAATGCGGGAGCTCGGGCCCGAGCCGGAAGGCGCGCCGGGTCCGCGGCGCGCTTTCCGGCTCGCCCTGTCGAGCGCCCTCCCGGAGCCTCAGTGGAGAATCTGGCTGAGGAAGAGCTTGGTGCGCTCGTGCTGCGGGTTCTTGAAGAATTCGTCGGGGGTGTTCATCTCGACGATCTGGCCGGCATCCATGAAGATGACGCGGTCGGCGACCTGGCGGGCGAAGCCCATCTCATGGGTGACGCAGAGCATGGTCATGCCCTCCACCGCCAGCGAGACCATGGTGTCGAGCACCTCCTTGACCATCTCGGGGTCGAGCGCCGAGGTCGGCTCGTCGAACAGCATGATCTTCGGGCTCATGCACAGCGAGCGGGCGATCGCCACGCGCTGCTGCTGGCCGCCCGAGAGCTGGCCCGGATATTTCGAGGCCTGCTCGGGGATCTTGACGCGCGTGAGGTAGTGCATCGCGATCTCCTCGGCGTCCTTCTTGGGCATCTTCTTCACCCAGATCGGCGCCAGCGTCAGGTTCTCCAGGATCGTCAGATGCGGGAACAGGTTGAAGTGCTGGAAGACCATGCCGACGTCGCGGCGGATCTCGTCGATCTTCTTGAGGTCGTTGGTCAGCTCCGTGCCGTCGACGATGATCTGGCCCTTCTGGTGCTCCTCCAGCCGGTTGATGCAGCGGATCATCGTCGACTTGCCCGAGCCGGACGGGCCGCAGATGACGAGCTTCTCGCCGCGCTCGACCTTGAGGTTGATGTCGCGCAGCACGTGGAACTCGCCATACCACTTGTTCACGCCGATCATCTCGACCGCCGTCGCCGTCTTCAGCGAGGTCGGCTTCAGCGCCGCCGGGCGGGTGTCCGTGGTCTTGGTTTCTGCCATTGCCATGTCTTTTGTCCCTCTCAGCGTTTTTGGCCGGCAGCCAGGCGCTTCTCGACCGCGATCGAATAGCGCGACATGCCCCAGCAACATAGGAAATAGAAGACCGCCGCGAAAGCGTAGCCGGTGGTCCGGGTCGTCGGCGTCGCCCAGGTCGGATCGACCAGCGTCGCCTCGATGGTGCGCAGGAAGTCGAAGATGCCGACGATGGTGACCAGCGTCGTATCCTTGAACAGCCCGATGAAGGTGTTGACGATGCCCGGGATGACGATGCGCAGCGCCTGCGGCAGGATGATCAGCCGCATCATCTGCCAGTAACCGAGGCCGAGCGACATCGCCCCCTCGAACTGCCCCTTCGGGATCGCCTGCAGGCCGCCGCGGATGACCTCGGCCATATAGGCCGAGGCGAAGAGCGCGACGCCGATCAGCGGGCGCAGCAGCCGGTCCGGCGAATATTCCTGCGGCACGAACAGCGGCAGCATGGTGTTGGCCATGAACAGCACCGTGATCAGCGGCACGCCGCGCACAAACTCGATGAAGATCACCGAGAGCAACTGGATGATCGGCAGGCGGGAACGGCGGCCGAGCGCCAGGATGACGCCGAACGGCAGCGAGAAGACGATGCCGACCGCCGAGATCAGGAAGGTCACCATCATGCCGCCCCACAGCCCGGTATCGACCCGCGGCAGGCCGATGCGGTCGTCGAGGACGGCGAGGATGCCGAACACCACCAGCGAGAGCAGGATCAGGCTCTTGGTGCCGTGGAAGCGCTTCCAGGGCGGCGCCTCCTGCTCGACCGCCAGCAGCGCCGGATTCGTCCAGAAGCGGGCGAGCGAGGGCACGAAGGAGAGCACGAGATAGAGCACCGCCAGGGCGAAGCTCAGCAGGATCAGGAAGCGCAGCAGCCCCTGCGCCCGGTCGCCGCCGAGCAGCAGGATGAAACCGCTGAGCGGCAGGATGACGAAGAAGTAGAAGACGCCGATCTTCTTCAGCGGCGCCCGGTTCCAGAGCAGCCAGACGATGCCGAGCGCGAACATCGCGAAGACGAGGTTGACCCGCCAGCGGTCCGCGATCGGGTAGGAGCCGTAGATGAAGTACTGGAAGCGGTCCGCGACATAGGCCCAGCAGGCGCCGACCGGCCGGCCGACCTTGTCGGCGAGGCAGGCGTCGCGGGTGGTGCCGGACCAGACCGCGTCGAGGATGTAGAAATGCACCAGCTCCGGCACCGTCACCACGACGAACCAGATGCAGAGCAGCGTCAGGATCGCGTTGAGCGGGCTGGAGAACAGGTTGGCGCGGATCCAGGCCAGCGGCCCCGCGACGGAGAGCGGCGCCGGCTGCTGCGGCAGCGTCTCGGTGCGGACGAAGGCGCGCGGGGCGTTGTCGAGAGTTGCGTCGGTCATCGCTTGCGCCCTCACCGTTCGACCAGCGCGATGCGCTTGTTGTAGATGTTCATGGCGAGCGAGGTCACCAGCGAGATCGTCAGATAGACGGCCATGGTGATCGCCACGACCTCGACGGCCTGGCCGGTCTGGTTCAGCACCGTGCCGGTGAAGACCTGGACGAGATCGGGATAGCCGATCGCCACCGCCAGCGACGAGTTCTTGACCAGGTTGAGATATTGCGAGGTCAGCGGCGGCACGATGACCCGCATCGCCTGCGGGATGACCACGAGCTTCAGCGTCGGGCCGGGCCGCAAGCCCAGCGCATGCGCCGCCTCGCTCTGGCCCTTCGAGACCGCGAGGATGCCGGCGCGCACCACCTCGGCGATGAAGGCCGCGGTATAGGTCGAGAGCCCGAGCAGCAGCGCCACGAATTCCGGGAAGATCTGCATGCCACCGGTCAGGTTGAAGCGGCCCTGCTGCGGATAGTCGAAGGACAGAGGCTGGCCGACGGCGAAGAAGACCAGCAGCGGCAGCCCGACGATCAGAGCGAGCGCGACCCAGCCGTTCGGATATTGCCGGCCGGTCCGGGCCTGCTGCCCGCGCGCCCAGAGGAAGAAGGCGACCGCCCCGGCGATGCCGACGAGGAAGGCGATCACCACCGCCTCGAAGGCCGGTGCGAATTGCGGGCTCGGCAGGATGATGCCGCGATTGTTGAGATAGATGCTGCCGGGCAGCGCGATCGAGTTGCGGGCGTCCGGCAGCGGCTTCAGCACCGCGTTGTACCAGAAATAGAGCTGCAGCAGCAGCGGGATGTTGCGGATGCCCTCGACATAGACCATCGCCAGCTTGGCCACGACCCAGTTGCTCGACAGCCGGGCCACGCCCACAGAAAAGCCGATGATCGTCGCCAGCACGATGCCGAGCGCCGCGACCAGCAGCGTGTTGAGCAGGCCGACCCAGAAGGCCTGGCCATAGGTCGAGCCCGAGGCGCTGAAGGGGATCAGCTTCTGGTTGACGTCGAAGCCCGCCGCATTGTTCCAGAAGCCGAAGCCGGAGGCGATCTTCTGCGCGCGCAGATTCTCGATCGCGTTCGAGGCGGCCGACCAGACCAGGAAGCCGACCACCGCCAGCAGGACGATCTGATAGACATAGCCGCGGATCTTCGGGTCGTAGAATAACGACGCCTTGCCGGGTGATACCGTTTCGGTCGGGATGCTCGACACCTGTTACGCCCTTTGTGCTTCGCTTGTTGAGGCCGGCGATCCCGGAGCGGTGCGATTCCACCCAGGGCCGTTCGGTCCGGACCGTTTGTCTGTCGCTATCTTCGGTCGGCGCTCCTGCCGTTTCCGCCCGCGGCGGCCCTGCGGGGCGAGCGGCCTGCCCGCGCGCGGGTGCCGTTCGCCGCCGGCGTCACCGGAACCGCTCCGCTGCCGGCAACGCCCCTTCCCGGCCCCGCGCCATCCCTGGCTGCGGAGCGTCCGGCCGGCATCGCCGCCTCTGGCTCGCATGCTTCATCGTCGTTCCCCTGTTGGGAGCGGGTTCGTCCCGCCCTCGCTGCCTTCGTAGCAAGTCCCGGACCACCCCTCCGCGACCTGCCCTGTCCCGCGCGCCGGAGAGCCGCGCCCTCCCGGCACCCTCGCCGATGCATCGGCGGATTTCAGCGCGCCCCGGGGGCGCAACGCAATCCTCCCTTGGTCCGAAACGTCGCGGCGACCCCCGCATGGCGGTGAAGCGCCCGCCATGCCGATGCCGGCAGGGCAGCGACGGCGCTCCCGGCAGGGCCGGCGGACGGTCTGACGAGGCTTTCAAGCAAGGCGGCTCGGCCGCGCGGCACGGGCATGGCGCGCCCCGGCGCCGCGCTGGCGGGGCCGCTCCGGCCGCAGGGAGCGATGGCGTCCGGGCCGGCCCGTCCCGGCAGAAAGGCGCCGCGGGCCCGCAGGCTGCCCGCCGCAGCCGTCGCCCTGGCGGCGAGCGGCGCGAGAACGGGCGCTATCCCTGCTCTTTCCATGGCGAGACCGGCGGTTGCGGCCGGCGAGCGGCCGATGCCATCACGCTTCGCCCGGCTCGCGGAACCGCGCGAAGACACGAAGAGGCGCCGGACGGTCCGGCGCCTCCCCAAACTCCGCTCAGCGAACCGGCGGAGCGTATTGCAGGCCGCCCTTGGTCCAGAGCGCGTTCTGGCCGCGGGCGATCTTGAGCAGCGAGCCCTGCCCGACATTGCGCTCGAAGGATTCGCCGTAATTGCCGACATGCTTGAGGATGCGGACCACCCAGTCGCCGGTCAGGCCGATCTGCTCGCCGAACTTGCCCTCGGTGCCGAGCAGGCGCTTGATCTCGGGATTGTCCGACTTCAGCTTCTCGTCGACATTGGCCTTGGAGACGCCGAGCTCCTCGGCGTTCAGCATGGCGAAGCCGACCCACTTCACCAGGTTGAACCATTGCGGGTCGTTGTTGCGGACCGACGGCCCGAGCGGCTCCTTCGAGATGATCTCCGGCAGCACGATATGGTCTTCGGGATTGGCGAGCTTCAGGCGCTCGGCATAGAGGCCGGAGGCGTCCGTGGTGAAGGCGTCGCAGCGGCCGGCGTCATAGGCCTTGACGGTCTCGTCGGCGGTGGCGAAGGCCACGACCTCGTATTTCAGGTTGTTGGCCCGGAAGTAGTCGGCGAGGTTCAGCTCGGTCGTCGTGCCCTGCTGGGTGCAGACCGAGGCGCCGCTGAGCTGCAGCGCCGAGTTCACGCCGAGCTTCTTGCGGACCATGAAGCCCTGGCCGTCATAATAGTTGACGCCGGTGAAGAGCAGGCCGAGCGAGGCGTCGCGCGACATCGTCCAGGTCGAGTTGCGGACCAGCACGTCGACCTCGCCCGATTGGAGCGCGGTGAAGCGGTCCTTGGCCGAGAGCGGGATGAACTTGACCTTGCTCGGGTCGTTGAAGATCGCGGCCGAGATCGCCCGGCAGACATCGACGTCGAGGCCGGTCCAGTTGCCCTGCGCATCCGGCACGCCGAAGCCGGCGAGGCCGGGGTTCGAGCCGCAGTTCAGGGTGCCGCGCTGCTTGACCTGCGCCAGCGTCGCCTGCGCGGAAGCGCCCGTGGCGGAGATCGCAAGCCCGGCCGCTGCAAAGAGACCGGCCGCCAGAATTTTCTTCATCAGTATTCTCCCGTTGAAAACAGCCACCCCCGGAGAAGCCCGGAAGGCATGTCGATCCGGTTCGCCGCCGGCGGTCCTTTGTCGAACCACGCTGTCGTTCCCAGTTCTGAAACGGCGTCCCCTTGACCGAGTCGATTGCCAGAGCGACCCATGAGCGTCAAGCAACGGCCATCCGCCGCGACCGCCACTTGTTCGCCTCAATCATCACATGCGAGTTTGGCAAGGTGGTCAAGTCTGGCCGCCTCCGCCCGCCGCTCCAGCCGCATCGGTTCCATGAAAAAGCTGCCTTCTTCCGAATTCGCCCGCCTCGGAACGCGGACCCGCCTCGCCCTGGCCGGCCGCGACCCCAGCGACAGCTACGGCTTTGTCAATCCGCCTATCGTACGAGGCTCGACGGTGCTCTATCCGAGCACGGAGGACTTCCTGGCGCGGAAGGCGCGCTACACCTACGGCACCCAGGGCAACCCGACGCTGGACGCGCTGGAGGCGGCGGCCAACACCATCGAGGGCGGCGCGGGCGTGGTGGTGACGCCGTCGGGGCTGCTCGCCTGCACCCTGCCCTTCCTCGCCTTCCTGTCCTCGGGCGACCACGTCCTGGTGACCGACAGCGTCTACCGGCCGACGCGCAATTTCTGCGATTCCTTCCTGACGCGCATGGGCGTCGAGGTCAGCTATTACGACCCGCATGCCGGCGCCGGGATCGAGCGGCTGTTCAAGCCGAACACCAAGGCGGTCTGGACTGAGGCGCCGGGCTCGCAGACCTTCGAGATGCAGGACATCCCGGCCATCGCCGGGGCCGCCGCGGCGCGCGGCATCCTGACCATGATGGACAACACCTGGGCGACGCCGCTCTTCTTCGACAGCCACAAATTCGGCGTCGACATCTCGGTCCAGGCCGGCACCAAATACTATGCCGGCCATTCCGACGTGCTGATCGGCACCATCTCGGCCCGCACGCCGGAGCTCTACAGGACGCTGCGCAAGGCCTGGGAGGAACTCGGCGTCATCGTCGCGCCGGAGGACGCCTTCCTGACGCTGCGCGGCATGCGCACCATGGCGATCCGCCTCAAGGAGCAGATGCCGGCCGGCCTCGAAATGGCGAAATGGCTGCAGGCGCGCCCGGAGATCGCCCGCGTGCTGCACCCCGCCTTGCCGGAGGACCCCGGCCATGCGCTGTGGAAGCGCGACTTCACCGGCGCCTCCTCGCTCTTCGCCGTGGAGTTCAAGCCGGTCTCGATGAAGGCGGTCGCCGCCATGCTGGACGGGCTCTCGCTGTTCGGCATGGGCGCCTCCTGGGGCGGCTATGAGAGCCTGGTCCTGCCCTTCGACTGCCGCGCCTACCGCACCGCGACGGCGCCGGACTACAAGGGTCCGACGGTGCGCATCCATATCGGGCTGGAGAATCTCGACGACCTCAAGGCCGATCTGGAAGCGGGATTTGCGCGGCTGAAGGCGGCGGCCTGAGCGAAAGGCAGTCGGCAATCGGCAGTGGGCAGTCCAAAACTGCCCACCGTGACCCGACTGCCTACTGCCGATTGCCGACTGCCTCGCTCACACCCGGGCGACCTCGTAATCCCGCGCCAGCAGCTTGGCGAGCTGCTTCAGCCGGCCCTCGACGCGCTCGCTCGCCAGCGCCGCGAGATCCTCGGGCAGGCGCAGCACCAGGCGCCGGTCGACACATTGCGCCTGGATGCGCGGCAGGATGCCGGCCATGCCGGCCGAAAGCAGATAGGCGACCCGGAAGATCGCCGCGATCAGCAGCGCGCGCTCGAACAGCGGCGGCGCGAGCAGCGCCCTGAGCCCGGCCGCGGCGGGCGAGGACGCCTTCAGCCCGGCATAGCGGTGGAAGATCGCCAGCGCCAGGAAGGCCCGGCCGAGATGGTCGATCCCGGTGAAATAGGCATGGGCGATGACGTTCATGCTCTGCTCGCCGCGATAGTCGGGATGGGCGCGCCAGCCGATATCGGAGAGCAGGCAGACGGTCTCGACCAGTCGGTTCGACGGCTCGTGCTCCGGCAGCCCCGCGCTTTCGAGGATGCTGCGCGTCCAGTCGATCAGCTCGGCGGCGTGGCGCGGGTCGCGGGCGCGCAGCAGGTTGTAGTCGCGGGCCGCCTGCAGCAGCGGGTCGGCGGCACGCTCCTCCGGTGAAAGCTGCTCGTGCAGCAGGCCTTCGCGCACGCCCTGCGCCGAGATCACGATGTTGCGCGGCTTGCCGCGCTTGATCAGCTCGTCGAGCACCAGCGCGCCATAGGCCAGCAGCGGCCGGCGGGCCGAGGACACGGCGTCGATCGCGTCGAGCACCGAAGCGTCGGCCCGCTCGACCAGCCTGATGAAGTCGGACGCGTCGCGGGGCGGGATCGCATAGCCGTGCATGACGTTGAGCGGATAGCTGGCCCGGCGCTGATGCAGCGTCGCCAGCGCGCGCCAGGTGCCGCCGACGGCGAAGAAGTCCCTGCCCTTCATCGCGGCGAGCTGCGGCAGCTTGTCGAGCTCGTCCTTGACGATCTTCTCGGCCGCCTTGAGCGAGCCCTTCGAGCGGTCGAGCAAAGCGAGCCCGCCGAGCGGGACGCTGGCGCCGGGGCCGACCTCCCCGCCCTTCACCGAGATCAGCTCGAGGCTGCCGCCGCCGAGATCGCCCACCACCCCGTCGGGGTCGTCGAAGCCGGAAATCACGCCGAGCCCGGAGAGGACCGCCTCGCGCCGGCCGGAGATCAGCTCGATCGGCTGGCCGATCGCCTCCTCGGCGCGGGCGATGAAGTCCGGGCCGTTCTCGGCATAGCGGGCGGCCGCGGTCGCGATCACCCGGATCTCGCCGACGCGCATCGCCTCGCAGAGGATGCGGAAGCGCACCAGCGCCGCGATCGCCTTCTCGATGGCGTCGGCGGCGAGGCGCCCGGTGGTCGCCACCTGCCGGCCGAGGCCGGCCATCTCCTTCTCGTTGAAGACCTGCGCCGGAGCGCGCACCAGCATCTCGTAGACGACGAGACGAACCGAGTTCGAACCGATGTCGACGATGGCGATGGTGTCCCGGAGCGCCAGGCGCCCCGGGGCGTGCTGCAGTTCAGGCCTTGCGCCCGCCTTTTCGGGACAGGGCGCGGGGGCTGGAGCTGGAGAGCGATTTTCCACGGCCGGACAAACTCGGATTCGTCATGAAGTAGTTGTGCGCATTGAACGGTTCCTCGTTCGGCGCCGGGACGATGCGGCGGGAACCGCCATCGGGCAGGATCGTCCAGCTCTGCTCGTTGTCGAGCAGGTTGGCGAGCATGATCTGATCCAGCAACTGCTGATGCACGGTCGCGTTCAGGATCGGCGTCAGCGCCTCGACGCGGCGGTCGAGATTGCGCGGCATCAGATCGGCGGAGGAGATGTAGACCTTGGCCTTCTGCGCTGGCAAGCCATGTCCGCCGCCGAAAGCGTAGATTCGGGTGTGCTCCAGGAAGCGGCCGATGATCGACTTGACCCGGATGTTCTCGGACAGGCCGGGCACGCCGGGCCTGAGGCAGCAGATGCCGCGCACGATGAAATCGATCTCGACCCCGGCCTGGCTCGCATCGTAGAGCGCGTCGATGATCTCGGGGTCGACCAGCGCGTTGCACTTGCCCCAGATCGCGCCCTTGCGGCCGGCCTTCACATGCGCGATCTCCTCGGCGATGTCGGCGAGGAGCCGCTGCTTCAGCCCCGTCGGCGAGACCGCCATGCGCTCCAGCCCGGCCGGCTCGGCATAGCCGGTGATGAAGTTGAAGATGCGGGCGACGTCCTGCGCGATCACCGGATCGGCGGTGAAGAAGGAGACGTCAGTATAGATGCGCGCCGTGATCGGATGGTAGTTTCCGGTCGCGATATGGCAGTAGCTGACGAGCTGGCCGGCCTCGCGCCGCACGACCAGCGACAATTTGGCGTGGGTCTTGAGCTCGATGAAGCCGTAGACGACCTGGACGCCGGCGCGCTCCATCTCCTTGGCCCAGCGGATATTGGCTTCCTCGTCGAAGCGGGCCTTGAGCTCGACCAGCGCGGTCACCGACTTGCCGGCCTCGGCGGCCTCGGTCAGCGCCTTGACGATCGGAGAGTTCGCGGAGGTGCGGTAGAGCGTCTGCTTGATCGCGACGACATTGGGGTCGCGCGCCGCCTGCTGCAGGAACTGCACGACGACGTCGAAGCTCTCATAGGGATGGTGGACGAGCAGGTCCTTCTGGCGAATGGCGGCGAAGCAGTCGCCGCCATGCTCGCGGATGCGCTCGGGGAAGCGGGCGTTGTAGGGCTTGAACTTCAGGTCCGGCCGGTCGACGCCGACGAGCTGGGAAAGCTCGGTGAGGCCGATCATGCCGTTGATCTCGACGACCTCGTCGCTGTCGACCTTGAGCTCGCGCACGATCAGCCGGCGCAGATGGTCGGGCATGCCGGTCGAGAGCTCGAGCCGGATGACGACGCCGAGGCGGCGCTGCTTCAGCATGGTCTCGAAGACGCGCACCAGGTCCTCCGCCTCCTCCTCGATGTCGAGGTCGGAGTCGCGGATGATGCGGAAGGAGCCGGCCCCCCTCACCTCGTAGCCGGGGAACAGCTTGGCGATGAACAGCGAGACGGCGTCGTCGAGCGCGATGAAGCGGTGCAGCCCCTCGCGGGCGAGGTCGGGCAGCTCGATGAAGCGGTCGATCTTGGTCGGCACGCGGATCAGCGCGTCGAGCTGACGTCCGTCGCTGATGCGCTCCAGCGCCAGCGCGACGGTGAAGCCGAGATTGGGGATGAAGGGGAAGGGATGCGCCGGGTCGATGGCGAGCGGCGTCAGCACCGGGAAGATGTAGTTGAGGAAGTAGTCCTCCAGCCAGATCCGGTCCTGCGGGCCGATATCGGCCGGTCCGAGCAGGTGGATGCGGTTCTCGTGCAGCTCGTGGCGCAATTCGACCCAGCGTGCCTGCTGGTCGTCGGTCAGCGCCGAGACCGCCTTGCCGATGGCGACGAGCTGCTCGGCCGGGGTCAGGCCGTCCTGGCTGCGGGTGACCACGCCGGCCTTGAGCTGTTCGCGCAGGCCCGAGACCCGGACCATGAAGAACTCGTCGAGATTGTTGGCCGAGATCGAGAGGAAGCGCAGTTGCTCCAGCAGCGGGTGGCGGCGGTTGGAGGCCTCCTCCATGACGCGGCGGTTGAACTCCAGCCAGGAGAGCTCGCGGTTCATGAAGCGTTCGGACAGCCGGCGCAACGGCGGCGCATCGGCGTCGATCATCGCCTTGTCCGGCGTTCCGGGCAGGTCGGCCGCAATCTCGGTGGTCATGCGCTTCGCCCGTGTCCTGGTCGTCGTCCCGCTCGTGCGTCTCATGGGCCGTGTGAAGCCACCCTATCGTGACAGTTCGATGACGGGCGGCCTGAATCAGCCGGGAAAGAGGTTATCAGGCATCGGCAGCCCGTCCAGCGCCGGAGCGTCGTAGCGGCCTCCACGCGGCCGTCGCCCTCAGCCCGGCTCCTGCGGGAAGAGCTCGGCCAGCACCTCCTGCACCAGCGGGCGCGTGACCCGCCGGCCGCGCTCCAGCGCGACCCGGTCGAGCCGGTCCACCACCTGCCGCGCGGCGGCGAAGGAGCGTTCCATCCTCAGCGCCAGCGCATCGATGACGGCGGTGTCGACCACGAGCTGACGGTCGATGAAGAGCTTGACCAGTACGGCGCGCAGGAGGCCGTCATCCGGCGGCTCGATGGTGGCGCTCGGCGCCAGCCGCAGCCGCGAGAGCAGGTCCGGCACCTTCAGGCCCCAGAGATCGGGCGCGCTGCGCGCCGTCAGCAGGAGATGGCCGCCGCGCGCCTTGACCGCGTTCATCAGGTGGAACAGGGCCGGCTCGTCGAAGGGTCCGGCATCGCAATCCTCGATGACGAGCGCCCCGCCCGAGACCAGATGCGCGACCTGGTCGTCCGACAATTCACGGGCGGGAAGCGTCCAGGCATGGGCCATCCGGGCCCAGATCGCGGCGAGATGGGTCTTGCCCGCCCCTTCCGGCCCGGTCAGGCGCAGCCAGGCTTCCGGCCAGCGCGGCCAGCTCTCGACCAGCCCGTAGGCCGCCTCGTTCGAGGGGCCGACGAGAAAGTCCTCGACGCCGTGGCGGCTGTCGAGCGGCAGGTCGAAGGCGAGTTGGCGCGGGCGCGACGGCGCTTCGGACATGGCGGGCTCAGCGTTCGAGGTCGATCTCGACCTCGATCCCCTTCGGCCGCGGCGGCGCGAGGCCGCGATAGAGATTGCTCCCGAGATACTGCCTGAGCGCGAAGCGGCAGAGCACGCCGATGACCGCCGCCAGCGGCACCGCCACCAGCAGGCCGACGAAGCCGAACAGCGAGCCGAAGGCGAGCAGCGCGAACATCAGCCAGACCGGGTGCACGCCGATCGAGTCGCCGACGAATTTCGGCTGGAAGATGTTCCCTTCGAGGAACTGGCCGGCCAGGAAGACGCCGAGCGCCGCCAGCGGCCAGGTCCAGTCGGGCCAGAACTGCACGGTCGCGACGCCCACCGCCAGCACCAGCCCGGTCAGTGAGCCGACATAGGGGATGAAGGAGAGGAAGCCGGAGATGATGCCGATCAGCGCCCCGAAATTGACCCCGACGAGGCTCAGCCCGACGGCATAGAAGCCGCCGAGCAGCAGGCAGACCAGCGCCTGCCCGCGCAGGAAGCCGGCGATCGCGGTGTCCATCTCGCGGACGAGGCCGCGGATGGTGTCGCGATGGTCGCGCGGCAGCCAGCTATCGACGGTCGCGACCATGCGGTCCCAGTCGACCAGCAGGTAGAAGGCGATCACCGGCGTCAGCACCAGCAGCGAGAATACGCCGACGATCGCGGTGCCGCCGGTCCAGAGCGACTGCAGCAGCCCGCCGGCCCATTTCGTCGCCTCGCCGACGAGGTTGCCGAGCGAATTCTGCGCCTCCTTGGTCAGCTCGCCGCCGCCGAAGCGCTCGAGCCAGGGCGCGCCCTTCTCGAGGATCAGCGCCTGCAGCTTGGCCGCGTCGCCCGGCAGCCGCGCCACCAGCCCGGCGAGCTGCTGGCCGAGCAGCGGCGCCAGCAGGACCAGCGCCACGGCGAAGATCAGGATGAAGACGATCAGGATCACGATGGTCGCGGCGAGCCGGCTCATCCCCATGCGCTCCAGCCGGTCGGCCAGCGGGTCGAGCAGATAGGCGAGCGCCAGCGCCGCGATGAAGGGCAGCAGGATGTCCCTGAGCAGCACCAGGAACAGCACGAAGACGACGAGGGAACCCAGCCAAAAGCCGATCTGGCGCTGTAACGTCATCCATCAGCCTCTTCGCGTCTCCGGCGGGAAGACGTGCAACTCTATAGGCGGCGCAGCGGTTCCCGGCCAGCCTCAGCCCGCCATGTGCCGCAGCCAGAAGGCGAGATAGGCCGCCATCGAGGCGAGCGTCAACAGAGCGACGAGCAGCTCCCCGACGGTTTCGGCCGGGCCCGGATCGAGGCCGAAGGCGCGCGAGCCCAGCGCCAGCGCGGCGAAGGCGATCTGCGCCGCGGTGTTGAGCTTGCTGACCGCGAAGGGCGCCATCGCGACCGGCCGGGAGAGCAGCCAGGAAAGCAGCACGGCGGCCACGATCATGATGTCGCGCGCCACGACGAGGACGACGAGCCAGACCGGGACCACGCCGACGACGGCGAGCGTGACATAGATCGAGACGATCAGCGCCTTGTCGGCGATCGGGTCGAGCCAGGCGCCGAGCTCGCTCGCCATGCCGCAATGCCGGGCGAGGAAGCCGTCGACGGCATCGGACAGGCCGGCGACGACGAAGAGAATGAAGGCAGTCTCCCAGCGCGCATTGACGATCATGACGATGACGAGCGGCACCAGGAAGAGCCGGGCGATCGTGATCAGGTTCGGGATCGTCATGGCGGGGAGCTTCGCACCTCGCGGATCGGCTTGCGGCTACGCCACCTTCAATGCGCGCAAGGCGGCTTCCGGCTCTTTCGCCACGATAGTCAGGAGCGCGCGCGCCGCCGGATCGGGAAGGGTTCGCCCCTGCTCCCAGTTGCGCAGTGTCGGCAGCGGGATGTGGAGCGCAGCGGCGAACTGCTCCTGCGTCATGCTGAGCTGCTTGCGCACGGTCTGGACCGGCAGAACCGGCGCATAGCCGGCCGCCTCGTCGTTTGCGCGTTCGCCATCCTCCTCCCGATGCCGGAGAATATCGTCCTCGGAGGTCGCGGCCATCCGGGCGCGGTCGATCGTCGGACGGTCCGCCTTGATCTCCGCTAGTGACTTGCGAATGCTTGCCATTGGGCGCGCTCCTTCCTGCTGGCGAGGCGGGCCGAGATGATCCGGCGCACCGGCGGGCGATCGGTGAAGACCACCGCCAGGACGAAGCCCTCGGCCTCGCCGAGCGCCCGAACCCGAAGCTCTCCGTACTCCGTACGATCATCGGGAGCTTCAAGCGTCGGACCGTCGAAGATCAGGGCCGCGAAATCGAAGCCGAAACCGCGCCCGGCACGGTTGGCCTCGGATTTCGCCTCGTCCCACTCGAACTCCATCGCTCGCAAAACTACGCTTCAAGCTCAGTCAGGTCAATCGAACAAAATTCCTGTTCTTGGGTCATCCCGGACAAGCGGCGCAGCCGCGCCGATCCGGGATCCCTGCCTGAACCTTTCCCGAGAGCGCTCCGGCATGGATCGCGGGTCTACGCTTCGCCCGGGATGACGGCTGGTGAGAAGTCCAGAAAACCGCCCAAACGCCTTGCCAGCCGCGGCGCGCTTGCCTATCGCTCGCGCGAGCAGGAACGGAAGCGAGACCGCGATGAGCAAGCCCGGCGCGAACGGACTGACCTATGCGCAGGCGGGCGTCGACATCGACGCCGGCAACGCCATGGTCGACCAGATCAAGCCGCTGGTGCGTGCCACCCGCCGGCCCGGCGCCGATGCGGAGATCGGCGGCTTCGGCGGGCTGTTCGACCTCAGGGCGGCCGGCTTCAGCGACCCGATCCTCGTCGCCGCCAATGACGGCGTCGGCACCAAGGTCAAGATCGCGATCGAGAGCGGTTTGCACGCCACCATCGGCATCGACCTCGTCGCGATGTGCGTCAACGACCTCGTCGTGCAGGGCGCCGAGCCCCTGCTCTTCCTCGACTACTACGCCACCGGCAAGCTCGACCCGCAGGTCGGTGTCGAGATCGTGCGCGGCATCGCCGAGGGTTGCCGCCAGGCCGGCTGCGCGCTGATCGGCGGCGAGACCGCCGAGATGCCCGGCATGTACGCCGAGAAGGACTACGACCTCGCCGGCTTCGCGGTCGGCGCCGCCGAGCGCGGCACGCTCTTGCCGCGCGAGGACCTGAAGCCCGGCGACGTGGTGTTCGGCCTGCCCTCCTCCGGCGTGCATTCCAACGGCTATTCGCTGGTGCGCCGCATCGTGGCGCTGAGCGGGCTCGGCTGGGACGCCCCTGCCCCCTTCGCTCAGGCCAAGACGCTGGCCGCGGCGCTGCTCGAGCCGACCCGGATCTATGTGAAGCCGCTCCTGCAGGCGCTGAAGGCGACCGACGGCATCAAGGCGCTGGCGCATATCACCGGCGGCGGCTTCCCCGACAATATTCCGCGCGTGCTGCCCGAAGGGCTCGGCGTCGCCCTCGACCTCGCCGCGATTCCGGTGCCGCCCGTCTTCGGCTGGCTCGCCAGGGTCGGCGGCGTCGCCGAGCGCGAGATGCTGCGCACCTTCAACTGCGGCATCGGCATGATCGTCGCGGCCGATGCCGCCAAGGCTGGTGCGGTGCTCGCCGCGCTCCAGGCCGCCGGCGAGGCGCCGGTGAAGCTCGGCGAGATCGTCCCGGTCACGGCCGGCGAGGAGCCGGTCGGCTATCGCGGCAAGCTCGCGCTGTGAGCATGGCGGCGGCTCGCAGGCGCGTCGGGGTGCTGATCTCCGGGCGCGGCTCCAACATGGTCTCGCTCGCCGAGGCGGCGCAGGCGCCGGGCTACCCGGCCGAGATCGCGCTCGTCGTCTCCAATATCCCCGATGTCGCCGGGCTGGAGCGGGCGCGCGGCTTCGGCATCGCCACGGCGACGGTCGACCATCGCCCCTTCGGCAAGGATCGCGAGGCCTTCGAGCAGGCGATCGACGAATTGCTGCGCGTCAACCGGATCGAGCTCGTCGTGCTCGCCGGCTTCATGCGCATCCTGACGCCCTGGTTCGTCAAGCGCTGGGAGGGGCGGATGATCAACATCCATCCCTCGCTGCTGCCCTTGTTCAAGGGCACGCATACGCACCGGCAGGCGCTGGAGGCCGGAGTTTCCGAGCATGGCTGCTCGGTGCATTTCGTCGTGCCCGAGCTCGATGCCGGGCCGGTGATCCTGCAGGCCAGGGTGCCGGTGCTGCCCGGCGACGACGAGGACAGGCTGGCGCAGCGCGTCCTCGCCGAGGAGCACAGGCTCTATCCGGCGGCGCTGGCGGAGGTCGCCTCCGGCCGGGCGCGGCTCGAGGCCGGCGCCGTCGTCCGGGGCTGATCGGCGGAGGCGCCCTCGCGCTTGCAGCGCTCCCACTCCTCGCGGGCCCTTTCCTCCTCCTTTTGCCAGCGGCGGAAGAGATCGGCGCGGCGGGCGGGATAGCGTTCCTCCAGCGCGAGGAGGCCGGTCATGCGGTCGGTGCGGAAATGACGGAAGGCCTGCCTCAGCTCGCACCAGGCGATGACGATTCGCACGCGCTCGTAGAAGGTCATGCCGATCGGCCAGATCATGCGCTGCGTCGCCTGGCCGCTCTCGTCGCTGTACTGGATCGAGAGCTTGCGGCCGTTGCGGATGGCGGCGCGTACCGCCGCGACATCGACCTGGTCGGCCGGGACGTCGCCGGGATAGGAGGCGGCGAACAGCGCCCCGTCGAGCAGGATCGGCCGCAGATGCGGCGGCAGCACCGCCGCGACCTTGCTGACGACGTCCTCGGCCGCACGGGCGAGCACGGGGTCGGCCCGCTCGCTCAGCCAGCGCATGCCGACCAGCACGGCCTCGATCTCGTCGGGCGAGAGCATCAGCGGCGGCAGGTCGAAGCCGGCGTCGAGCACATAGCCGATGCCGGCCTCGCCGCGCACCGGCACGCCCTGGCGCACCAGCGCGCCGATGTCGCGATAGACGGTGCGCACCGAGACGTCGAGCTCGGAGGCCAGCGTCTCGGCGGTGACAGGGCGCCTGCGGCGGCGCAGGCTCTGGATCATGTCGAGCAATCGTTCGGCGCGCTGCACGGCGTCGTCCCCCTACCCGGATCGAAGCGACTGGCGGAAAGCACTTGCCTCGCCGGGGTGCGTCGCCATCCGGCCGGCAAGTGCTGATCTGCCCGCAGAATGGCTCAGCCGGGTTGACAGTTTCTGTCAGCAGCGTGGCAGCAGCAAGGCGGGAGGCGGCAACTCGTGCGTCGTCCCGCAGATTACTTCGACAACCGCGACGTCATCCCGGACGGAGCGAAGCGCAGCCCCCCCGGGGAGCCATGCCCGAATCTTTTCGGGGAGGCTCAGGCGCGGATTCCGGGTCTCTCGCCGGTCGCCCGGGACGACCCGCGATCGCAGAGGAATCGAAAAGCCGTCAGGCCGTTCAGAACGGCCGCTTCAGCTTGCACTTGTCGATGAAGCGCAGCCCCTTTTCGCGTGCCGAATCGTTGAAGTAGCCGGTGTCGCGGAAGGCCTGGATCTCGTCCTTGCTCATCGAGTCGACCGTGCCGTTGGCGTAGCAGCTACAGGGCGAATGCACCGCCTCGCGGGTCGTGCCGAGAAGGCGCGACTGGGTGACCAAGCAGGCGTCGAAGGCGCGCAGCTTGATCATGTAGGGCGACAGGTTCTTCGCGGTCGGGTCCGGCGGAGGCAACGCGGTCGAGCTGCTCGCGGCATAGGCCGAGACGCCCAACAGCACAGAGAGTCCACCGGCCAGAACGACCGCACCCAACCGCCGCATCATCATGACTTGCCCGTCCTTCGCGAAGAGGCCGCCGCATGGCTCCCGGCGACGCCCCGCTTCCGCATGACACAGCTACATGAAAGGTCAAGAGGTTCGAAAGTCACGCCTTCCCGATTTGCACGCCATCGCCCCGGCTTCTGCCGGCGCGCCCTCGGGCCGGCAGAAGCCGGGCGCGGCGGCGCGGCGGACAAGGTCTCGTCAACGCTAACCGCGCCTTAACGGACTTGTTTCAGTTTACCGGCATCCCTTCTGCCGATGACGCCTTTTGCGTCGGAGTTTTGGATCATGCGTTGCGTTGCGTACCTGGCGGGCCTTGCGGCCTGTCTCGCCCTGTCGTCTCCCGACCGCGCCCACGCGCAGTCGAGCGACTACAGCCAGCTCACCTCACCCCAATCCGCCCAGAACTGGTATCTCACCGTCGGCGCGGGGCTGCGCTACCAGCCGGACTATACCGGCTCCGACGACTACATTTTCCGCGCACGGCCGATCATCTCGCTCGGCCGCGGCCTGAAGAGCACCTGGTGGAGCGCCGAGGACGACGCCATGCTCAGCATCGGCGTGTTCTCCGGCCAGGGCTGGCGCATCGGCTTCTCCGGCGACCTGCTCTGGAAGCGCAGCGCCAAGGTCAACCCGGCGCTCGTCGCGGTGCCCGCGACCAAGTTCGGCGGCGAGGCCGGCGGCTTCGTCGAGTTCTACCCGACCTCCTGGCTGCGCGCCCGCGCCGATGTCCGCCGCGGCATCGCCGCCCATGACGGCGTGGTCGCGGACCTCAAGCTCGACGCCTTCACCAATTTCGGCCCCTGGACCTTCGGCATCGGCCCGCGCATGCGGATCGCCAGCGCCGACTATGTCCGCACCTATTTCGGCACCTACGGCTCCATGCCCGGCACCTCCGGGCTGCTGCAGCGCTTCAATGCCGGCGTCCACTCCTACGGCGCACTGGCGCAGGCGACCTATCACTGGTCGGACCGGCTCCAGACCACGACCTATATCGAGTACAAGCGCCTGACCGGCGATGCCGTCCGTTCGCCGATCGTGCGGCCCTTTGGCTCGCGCAACTCGATCACCGTCGGCATCTCGGCGAGCTACTCCTTCGACACCGGCTCGAACTACTCGCTCGGCGGCCTCTGAGGACCGGCAGCACCAAAAGAAAAGGGCGGGCCGCTTTCCGGCCCGCCCTTCCGCTTTTCAGCAAAGCGTGCGGCTGAAATCAGCCGACGATCTCGTTGCCCGAGAAGAACTGGGCGATCTCGACCGCGGCGGTCTCCGGCGCATCCGAGCCGTGGACGGTGTTCTCGCCAACCGACTCGGCGAAGAGCTTGCGGATGGTGCCCTCGGCGGCGTTGGCCGGGTTGGTGGCGCCCATCACGTCGCGATACCTGGCGATGGCGTCCTCGCCTTCCAGCACCTGCACGACGACCGGGCCCGAGGTCATGAACTCGACGAGCTCGCCGAAGAAGGGGCGCGCCGCATGGACGGCGTAGAAGGTCTCGGCCTGGGCCTTGGTCATCTGGATGCGCTTCTGCGCGACGATGCGCAGGCCGGCCTTCTCGATGACCGCGTTGACCGCGCCGGTGAGATTGCGCTTCGTCGCGTCGGGCTTGAGAATGGAGAAGGTACGCTGGACTGCCATCGAAAGATCCTTGAACGGCTCGAATAAGGGGAACGCGGCGCGCTTATAGCCGCCGCCTTCGCCCCCCACAAGGCTTGCCCCGCCAGGCGTTCATGCCGATGCGCGGCCCCCGGAATCCATGAGCCGGCTGCGCGATTTCATGCTATGATGAGGCCTTGACGACAAGGAGCCGATCCATGGTTGTCGTTGCGCTCGCCTTCGCCGGTTTCCTGACGATGCTGTGTCAGGTGCTGCTCGTGACGCCCGAATCCATCACCAAGGACCGCAGGGGCAACCTGCCGCCGCCCTCGGGCGGCTTCGCGGCCTTCTGAACGGCGCAGACGCGCCGTCCGCGACCGGAACCGCGCGACAGGGGGCGCCCGGCGCTCAGTGCCGCGTCAGATAGCTGCGGGCTTCGCGCAGCGCCGCGGCGACCTCGTCGCGGCTCATCTCCAGCGCCAGCTCCCGGCGATGTGCCGCCGCCCGGGCGCTGCCGCGGGCGAAGGCGATGTTGAACCAGGTCTGCGCCTTGACCAGATCGACGGCCCCTGCCCGCCCCGAGGCATGCAATAGCCCGAGTTCGCAACAGGCCTCAGCCGAAACCTCCGCCGGAACAACCAGCGAGGCGGGGATCGCGCTCATCTCCATGCGTGCCATGACTGAACCCACCCTGTCTGTCTTTTCTGCCGGCCGACCGCCCGTCCCGGAGCCGCGACCGATGAGGCGAGCGTGAGCCCGATCGTTAAAGCGCGCGCTAAATTTCGCGATGAATCGAGTCTCAACGAGACGTCATCGCCCGGTTAAGGCAACCGTCCGTTTACCAAAGAACCGCGGAAATCCATTTCTTTTCAACGCTCTGACATCGTCCTCCCGGCAGCGGCGTTGAGGATGGATTCACCTTGCCCGCGGAAGGCGCATCAAGCACTGCCGTAGCGGCATCTTGGAGGAGGAGCAAAACGGCGTTATAGTTTACATCTAAACTATAACGCCCCAACGACGGCAGAGGAGGATACGATGGGAAGGGTTGCGGCTTTCGGCCTGACGGCATTCATTCTGGCCGGCGGCATCGCCGGCGCCTCGGCGCAGGAGGTGCTCGGCGTCTGGGAGCGCGACACCGGCGCCTCGCGCGTGCGCTTCGGCAAGTGCGGCGACGCGCTCTGCGGCACGATCTCCTGGCTCAAGGATCCGAACGGGCCGGCGAAGCTCGGCCAGCGGATCTTCTTCGACATGAAGCCGAACGGCGCGAACACCTGGAAGGGCAGCGCCTTCAATCCCGAGGACGGCAAGACCTATTCGGGCACGATGACGCTCTCCGGCCCGACGCTGACCACGGCCGGCTGCGTGCTGGGCGGGCTGATCTGCCGCTCGGTGACCTGGAAGCGGACGAGCTGAGGCGGAGCACGCGGGCGGTCCGGCATCCCCGCGGGATCGCAAGGCGAGAAATCCGCAGGCGCCGCCTGGACGGACCATTTTGGGTCCTCGCGCCCCTTCCTCCCAACGCTGGTCGTCCGGCGCCAAGCGAAGCGTGGACCCGGAACCCCTGCCGGAACGGTTCAGGCATGGGTTCCGGATCGGCGCCACTCGCGCGTCTCGCCCGGGATGAGCCGAGAAGGAAAAAGCTGCGCTTCAGCGGGCCTTCTGGCCGAAGAGGATCGCCTTTTCCTCCGGCGTGCTGATCCCGGCCGGGTTGCGCAGCTCCTCGCCGACCTTGAGGCCGCGTGCGACGGCCGGACGGGCCAGCATGGTCTCGATCCAGCGGCCCACATGCGGGAACTGCTTGATGTCCTGGCCCTGGCGCTCCCAGCCGCGGGCCCAGCCGATGCAGGCCATGTCGGCGATCGAATAGTCGCCGCAGATATAGTCGCGGCCTTCCAGGCGCCTGTTCAGCACACCGTAGAGCCGGTTCGCCTCGTTGGTGTAGCGCTCGACGGCATAGGGCACCTTCTCCGGCGCGTAGATGCGGAAATGGTGGGTCTGGCCGAGCATCGGGCCGAAGCCCGCCATCTGCCAGAACAGCCATTCCTCGACGGCGACGCGGCCGCGCTCGTCCCCAGGATAGAACTTGCCGGTCTTGCGGCCGAGATATTGCAGGATGGCGCCGGATTCGAAGACCGAGATCGGCCTGCCGTCCGGCCCGTCGGGATCGACGATCGCCGGCATGCGGTTGTTCGGCGAGATGGCGAGGAAGTCCGGCTTGAACTGGTCGCCCTTGCCGATATTCACCGGGATCACCTTGTAGGGCAGCCCGCATTCCTCGAGCATGATGGTGATCTTGGTGCCGTTCGGCGTCGGCCAGTAATAGAGGTCGATCGGCTTGGCGGGAGCTTCGGACATCGTTCGCTTCCTTTCGGGCTCAGCGCTTCGGCCGCAAGCCTAAGCGGCGGGCCGGCGAGCCGGAAGGGGCCGCGCCTGCCCCCAGCGCGACCGCGCCATGCCTTCAGGGCGCGCCGTCCCACGCCCTCGGCCATGTTCCCGAAAAGGCGGACCATCCCGAGCGAGCGAAGGGAAACCCGGGACGACCGCGTGGTTCAGAGGGCCTTCTTGAAGCCCTCATGACTCTGGTCGAAGCCGAGATTGCGGTAGAAGCGATGGGCGTCGGTACGGGACTTGTTGGAGGACAGCTCGATCAGCCCGACGCCGTTCTCCCCGGCGAAAGCCAGCGCATGCCGGATCATCAGCGCGCCGATGCCGAGGCCGCGGCTCTCCGGCGCGACATGGACGCTCTCGATCTTGCCGCGCTTGCGGCCGCGCGCGACGAGGCCGGGAATCAGCGTGACCTGGAAGGTGCCGACCACCTCGCCCGCCCGCTCGGCGACGAAGAGCGCATTGTCGCGGCTGGCGTCGATCTCTGCGAAAGCCTCGGCATAGCCGGGATGACGTGCCTCGGCCCGGATCTCCTCCGCCGTCATCGTCTGCGTCGGGGCGCCGAGCATGATCAGCTCGGCGATTCGGGCCACGTCGCCGGCCTGCGCGCGGCGGATGGCGATCTCGGTGGCGGTCACGGGCGCGCGGGTCATGGCTTCGGGTCTCGGCTCGAGGGGACGGATGGGCGAAAGGCAGGCTCACTCGACGAAGAGGCGCCTGGCCATCAGCAGGGTGTTGGGGGTGTCGTCGCGCCCGTCGAAACGGGCCTGGCGCTGCAGGAAGAAGCCCATGCGCTCGTAGAAGGCGATCGCCGCCTCGTTCTGGCTCTCGACCTCGAGCCGGGCGACGGGCGCCAGCGGAAAGCAGGCGAGCGCGACCTGCAGCAGCGTGCGGCCGATGCCGACCCCCTGCCAGGCCGGCAGGACATAGAGCCGCGTCAGCAGCGCCGCGCCGTCGCGCTCGGAGCGGGCGGAGGCGGTCGCGACGATCTCCTCCCCGATCAGCCCGACCAGGAAGACGCCTTCCCCGCGGCCGAGCTGGCTGTGCAGATTCTCCAGCGAGTGCCAGGCATTGGTGATCTCGGCGACGCGCCGCCAGCCATAGATGCCGTCATAGGTGGCATGCCAGGTCTCGACCAGAAGCGCCCTCACCGCCGCTATATCGGCGGCTTCGGCGTCCCGGATGACGAGACCGGCCGAGGTCATCCCAATCGTCCAGCCTGCGCGGAAAACACCGCCGTCATCCGGGGCTCGACCCGGGATCCATGCCGGAACGCTTCCGATGAAGGCTCAGCCATGGGCCCCGGATCTCCGCCGAGTTTATCCTTGGGCCGATCGGAGATCGGACCCGAGGGCTGCGTCCGGGACGACGGCATGGTCGATCATTCGATCCCCAGCTTCTTCTTCAGAATCTCGTTGAGCGCCTGCGGGTTGGCCTTGCCGCCCGAGGCCTTCATCGCCTGGCCGACGAACCAGCCCAGCATGGTCGGCTTGGCCTTGACCTGCTCGACCTTGTCGGGATTGGCCGCGATGATCTCGTCGACAGCCTTCTCGATCGCGCCGGTGTCGGTGACCTGCTTCATGCCGCGGGCCTCGACGATCTGGCGCGGATCCAAAGGTCCGCTTGCTGCTTCGGTCCAGAGGATCTCGAACAGATCCTTGGCGATCTTGCCCGAGATCACGCCCTCGCCGATCAGGTCGACGAGCCCGCCGAGCTGCGCGGCCGAGACCGGCGAGGCGGTGACGTCCTTGCCTTCCTTGTTCAGGCGGCCGAACAGCTCGTTGATCACCCAGTTGGCGGCGGCCTTGCCGTCGCGGCCCTTTGCAACCTCCTCGAAATAATCGGCCTGGTCGCGCTCGGCGACCAGCACCGAGGCGTCATAGGGCGAGAGGCCGTAGGTCGCGATGAAGCGGGCCTTCTTGGCGTCCGGCAATTCCGGCAGCGCGCCCTTCAGGCTTGCGACGAAGGCGTCGTCGAATTCGAGCGGCAGCAGGTCCGGGTCGGGGAAGTAGCGGTAGTCGTGCGCCTCCTCCTTGGAGCGCATCGAGCGCGTCTCGCCCTTGCCGGGATCGTAGAGGCGTGTCTCCTGGTCGATGGTGCCGCCATCCTCGATGATGCCGATCTGGCGGCGCGCCTCCGCCTCGACTGCCTGGCCGATGAAGCGGATCGAGTTGACGTTCTTGATCTCGCAGCGCGTGCCGAGCTCGCCGCCGGGCTTGCGCACGGAAACGTTGACGTCGGCGCGCAGGTTGCCCTTCTCCATGTCGCCGTCGCAGGTGCCGAGATAGCGCAGGATGGTGCGCAGCTTGGAGACATAGGCCTTCGCCTCCTCCGAGGAGCGCAGGTCCGGCCGGGAGACGATCTCCATCAGCGCCACGCCCGAGCGGTTGAGGTCGACGAAGCTCATCGTCGGGTGCTGGTCGTGGATCGACTTGCCGGCGTCCTGCTCGAGATGCAGCCGCTCGATGCCGACGGTGATCTGCTCGGTCGGCGAGAGATCGACGACGATCTCGCCCTCGCCGACGATCGGGCTCTTGTACTGGCTGATCTGGTAGCCCTGCGGCAGATCGGGATAGAAGTAGTTCTTGCGGTCGAAGACCGAGCGCTTGTTGATCTGCGCATTGAGGCCGAGGCCGGTGCGCACCGCCTGGCGGACGCATTCGGCATTGATCACCGGCAGCATGCCGGGCATCGCCGCGTCGACGAGGCTGACATGCGCGTTCGGCTCGGCGCCGAAGCCGGTGGAGGCGCCGGAAAAGAGTTTGGCGTTGGAAGTGACCTGGGCATGGATCTCCATGCCGATCACCACTTCCCAGTCCCCGGTCGCGCCCTTGATCAGCTTCCTGGGGTCGGCGGGGCGGACATGCGCGTTCATCTGGTCTCTTCCGGCTTCAGGGATTGCCTACGCGTTACGATGTCGGCGCGCGTGCGGCAAGCTTCCGTTGCGCCGGAGCATGCCATCCGGAACCGCGGAGCGGCCTTCGGGCGTTGCGCTCCTGCAACCGGATGGCGGGAACATGGCGTAATCGTCGCGACATGACGGATTTTGACGGGTGATGGATCTTGACATTCGTCACTAAGACACCCTTCTTGCGGCCAAGGCCGCAAAACCGACAGGGTTGCGCCGGCCAGCTATTTCGGAGTTCCCCCATGTCACGCAGCCGTTTCATCGGCCTGGCGCTCGCTGCCATTGCTGCTTCGACCGGCCTCCCCGCGTCGGAAGCCGCGGCCCAGGGCGCCCCGCCGGCGCCTCCGGTCCAGATCGCGCCCCCGCTCGCCAAGCGCATCACCAACTGGGACGAATACACCGGCCGCTTCGAGGCCAGCGATCAGGTCGAGGTGCGCGCCCGCGTCTCCGGCTTCATCGAGAACGTCCATTTCCGCGACGGCTCGCTGATCCAGAAGGGCGACCTCCTCTTTACCATCGATCAGCGTCCCTACAAACTGGCGGTCGATGTGGCGCGCGCCGATGTCGCCCGCGCCAAGGCGCAGGTCGAGCTCGCCCAGAACGAGGTCGAGCGCGCCGAGGGCCTGACCCAGAACCGCACCATCACGGCCCGCGACGTCGACCAGCGCCGCGCCAACCTGAACAGCGCGATCGGCACCCTGCAGGGCGCCGAGGCCAATCTGAAGAACGCCGAGCTCAACCTCGAATGGACCGAGGTGCGCGCGCCGCTCTCGGGGCGGATCTCGAACCGCCGCGTCGATCCGGGCAACCTGATCGCCGGCGGCCAGTCGGGCGCGACGCTGCTGACGACCATCGTCGCGGTCGACCCGATCTACTTCACCTTCGACGTCTCGGAGGCGGATTATCTGCGCTATGCCCGCATCGCCAACGTCCGCGACAGCGCCAGCCGCAACACCGGCACGCCGGTCCAGGTCCGGCTGGCCGACGAGACCGAATGGACCCACAAGGGCACGGTCAACTTCCTCGACAACGCGGTCAACGCCCGCTCGGCCACGATCCGCGGCCGCGCCGTCTTCGACAACAAGGACCAGTTCCTGACGCCGGGCGTGTTCGGCCGGCTGCGCTTCTATGCCGGCGAGGCCGAGGCGCTGCTGGTGCCCGACACGGTGATCGCCTCGGACCAGGCGCACAAGGTGGTGCTGACCGTCGGCCCGGAGAACAAGGTGGTGCCGAAGGTCGTCGAGCTCGGGCCGATCAGCCAGGGCCTGCGCGTGGTCCGCGCCGGCCTGACCGCGCAGGACAAGGTCATCGTCGGCGGCAACGCCAACCCGATGGTCCGTCCCGGCGTTGCGGTGACGCCGCAGCCCGGCGAGATCAAGCTCGCGACCACGAACTGAACGGCGTCGGGGCCGCTCCTCGCGGCCCCGCCACGACCCTCAGGGCGCCTCGCGGCGCCCGCCCGCCTTTTCCGGACAGGAAGCTTCCATGTTCCGCTTCACCCATTTCTTCATCGACAGGCCGATCTTCGCCACCGTGCTCTCGGTGCTGCTGACGATCGCCGGCGCGATCGCGATGCGCACGCTGCCGATCGCCGAATATCCCGAGATCGCGCCGCCCACGGTGTCGATCCGCGCCACCTATCCCGGCGCCTCGGCCGAGACGGTCGCCGCCACGGTGGCGACGCCGATCGAGCAGGAGGTGAACGGCGTCGACGACATGCTCTACATCACCTCGCAGTCGACCGGCGACGGCGTGGTGCAGATCAACGTCGTCTTCAAGGCCGGCACCGACATCGACCAGGCGCAGGTGCTGGTGCAGAACCGCGTCTCGCAGGCCGAACCGCGCCTGCCGCAGGACGTGCGCGCGCTCGGCATCCAGGTGCGCAAGGCCTCGCCCGACTTCCTGATGGTCATCAATATGATCTCGCCGGACGGATCGCGCGACCCGCAATACATCTCCAACTACGCCTCGCTCTATGTGAAGGACGTGCTGACCCGCGTCGACGGCGTCGGCGACGTGCAGGTCTTCGGCGCCCGCGACTTCTCGATGCGCATCTGGCTCGACCCGGCCAAGGTCGCGGCGCGCAACCTGACGGCGAGCGACGTCGTCGCCGCGCTCAGGGCCGCCAACGTGCAGGTCGCCGCCGGCGCGCTGAACCAGCCGCCGGCCAAGTCGAACGAGGCCTTCCAGCTCGCGGTGAACACGCTCGGCCGCCTGACCGACGTCTCGGAGTTCGAGAACATCGTCGTGCGCTCCGACGCCGATGGCGGCACCATCCGGGTGCGCGACGTGGCGCGGGTCGAGCTCGGCTCGCAGGACTACACCTCGAACGCCTATCTCGACAACCAGAACACCGTCGCCATCGGCGTCTTCCAGCGGCCGGGCTCGAACGCGCTCGCCACCTCGGACGCGCTGATCGCGACGATGGCCTCGATGTCGAAGGATTTCCCGCCCGGCCTCGAGCACCGCATCATCTACAACCCGACCGAGTTCATCGGGGAATCGGTCAACGCCGTGGTCCACACGCTGCTCGAGGCCATCGTCCTCGTCGTCATCGTGGTGATCCTGTTCCTGCAGACCTGGCGCGCCGCCCTGATCCCGATCGTGGCGATCCCGGTCTCGCTGGTCGGCACCTTCCTGGTGATGAGCGCGATCGGCATCTCCTTCAACACGATCTCGCTGCTCGCGCTGGTGCTGGCGATCGGCATCGTCGTCGACGACGCCATCGTGGTGGTCGAGAACGTCGAGCGCTACCTCGCCCAGGGCATGACGCCGGCGCAGGCCGCGCACAAGACCATGGACGAGGTCGGCGGCGCGCTGCTCGCGATCGCGCTGGTGCTCTGCGCCGTGTTCATCCCGACCGCCTTCATCAGCGGCCTCCAGGGCACGTTCTACCAGCAGTTCGCCGTGACCATCGCGGCCTCGACGGCGATCTCCTGCTTCGTCTCGCTGACGCTCTCGCCCGCCATGTCGGCGATCCTGCTGAAGCCGCACAAGCAGCATGACGAGCACGAGCAGCACGGCTTCCTCTACCGGCTGGGCGCGCCGGTGCGGTGGTTCTTCCACTATTTCAACGCCGCCTTCGACTGGCTTTCGCACAGCTACGGGCGCGTCACCTCGCGGCTGATCCGGCTCGCGGTGATCCTGCTCATCGTCTATGCCGGCCTGATCGCGCTCACCGCCCAACGCCTGGTCCAGACGCCGACCGGCCTCGTTCCGCAGCTCGACCGCGGCTATTTCATCGTCGCGATGCAGTTGCCGCCGGGCGCCTCGCTGGAGCGGACCGACGCGGCGCTGCGCAAGGCCAACGACCTGCTCCAGTCGCGGCCCGGCGTGGCGCACACCGTCGCCTTCGCCGGCCTCGACGGCGCGACCTTCACCATCGCGCCGAACGCGGCGGTGGCCTTCGTCTCGCTGACCCCGTTCAAGGAGCGCGAGGCGCAGGGCCTGACGACGCAGGGCATCTTCAACGACCTGCGCCAGCAGATGTTCGGCATCGCCGAGGCCTTCACCCTGGTGATCGAGCCGCCGGCGATCTCCGGCATCGGCAATGGCGGCGGCCTCAAGGGCTATGTGCAGGATCGCGGGGGGCGCGGCCTCGCGGCGCTGGAGGGCGCGGCCTGGACGGTCGCCGGCTCGGCCGGGCAACTGCCCTTCATCGTGCAGCCCTTCACGCTGTTCTCGACCAAGACGCCGCAGATCTACGCCGATATCGACCGCACCAAGGCGGAGATGCTCGGCGTGCCGATCACCCGCATCTTCGAGACGCTGTCGATCTATATGGGCTCGGCCTATGTGAACGACTTCAACCTGCTGGGCCGGACCTACCGGGTGACGGCGCAGGCCGACAACCCGTTCCGCCTGACCACCCGCGACGTCGCCAATCTCAAGACCCGCAACGCGGATGGCGAGATGGTGCCGATCGGCTCGGTCGCCTCCTTCAAGGACACGACCGGCGCCTATCGCGTGCCGCGCTACAACCTCTACCCGGCGGCGGAGGTCCAGCTCTCAATGAAGCACGGCTATTCGACCGGCCAGGGCATCGCGGCGGTCGAGCAGATCGCCAAGGAGCGCCTGCCGGCCGGCTTCGGCTTCGAATGGACCGAGATCGCGCTGCAGGAGAAGCTGGCGGGCAATACGGCGATCATCGCCTTCGGCCTGGCCGTGGTCTTCGTCTTCCTGCTGCTGGCGGCGCTCTACGAGAGCTGGCTCCTGCCGCTCTCGGTCATTCTGATCGTGCCGATGTGCATCCTGGCGGCGATGTTCGGGGTGAACTACGCCAATCTCGACCGCAACATCCTGGTCGATATCGGCCTGGTGGTGCTCGTCGGCCTGGCGGCGAAGAACGCGATCCTGATCGTCGAGTTCGCCAAGCAGGCGGAGGAGGAAGGCATGCACCGGCGCGACGCCGCCATCGCCGCCGCCCGCACCCGCCTGCGCCCGATCCTGATGACCTCGATGGCCTTCATCCTCGGCGTGCTGCCGCTGACCGTCTCGATCGGCGCCGGCGCCGAGATGCGCCAGGCGATGGGCATCGCAGTGTTCTCCGGCATGCTCGGCGTGACCTTCTTCGGCCTGATCTTCACGCCGGTGTTCTACGTGATGGTGCGCTGGCTGGCGGATCTGCGCGGGACGAAGCGCAAGGCACAGGTTCAGCCACCGGCCGCTCCGACAGCGGCGCATTGACGGCGCGAACAGCCGGATCGCCAACAGGAAAAGGGGCCGCGCCGCGGCCCCTTTTTTCGTCTCTCTTCTGCGCGCAACCGAGCTCCCGGCGGCGAATTCCGGCCGGAGCCGATCAGACCAGGCGCTTCGCCACCGCCCGGCAGAGCAGCGCCAGGCCGGCGGCGATGACGGTGCCGACGGCCCTGGCGACCGGCTCGGGAACCGCCTCCCCGCGCACCACCTGCGCGATCGTCAGCAGGATCATCAACGCGGCGACGACGGCGAGGACGCCGGCGAGCACCGTCAGGCAGGCATAGGCCATGGCGCGGCTGAAGATCATCGCCGTCTCCTCGGAAGGGTTGCCCAGCCTAGAACGCCGGACTGAAAATCGTACGCGATTCGCCCGGGCTGTCGGTATCGGCGCATGATCCGCCGCCGTCATTCCGGGGCGGGCCGCAAGGCCCGAGCCCGGAACCCGGAACCGCTGGCCCGGATCGAGAAGGCATCACCCGATCGACCGACTTCCCGACAAAGCGCATCGGTTCTGGGTTCCGGGCTCATGGCTTCGCCATGCCCCGGAATGACGGTGGTGGTTCCGTACGGAGCCGGAATGGCGGTTGCCGTGCCGCGTGCGGTATTCAGTCCGATACTCTAGCGATCAAGCACAGCGCGTGTCATCCCCAGCGAGCAAGGCAAGACCCGGGATCCATGCCGGAACGTTTCAGGCAGGAATCCCGGATCGGCGCGGCTTCGCCGCTTGTCCGGGATGACCGGTGCCTTTCAGAATAGCTTCACGGAACCGAAGCCGGCTCAGCCCCACCAGCGCTCGGAGACCGGGAAGCGGCCCGCCGCCTGCTCGATCGCCGCGCCGAGCGCAAACAGCGTCTCCTCGTCGAAGGGCCGGCCGATGAGCTGCAGGCCGAGCGGCAGCCCCTGCCCGTCGAGCCCGGCCGGCACGGCGATGCCGGGAAGGCCCGCCATGTTCACCGTCACCGTGAAGATGTCGTTGAGGTACATCTCGACCGGGTCGGCCGAGCCCTTCTCGCCGATGCCGAAGGCGGCGGAGGGCGTGGCCGGCGTCAGAACGGCGTCGATGCCCTGCGCGTAGACCGTCTCGAAGTCGCGCTTGATCAGGGTGCGGACCTTTTGGGCGCGCAGGTAATAGGCGTCGTAATAGCCGGCCGAGAGGACATAGGTGCCGATCATGATGCGGCGCTTGACCTCGGCGCCGAAGCCGGCGGCGCGGGTCTTCTCGTACATCTCGACGATGTCCCTGCCCTGCTCGCGCAGGCCGTAGCGGACTCCGTCATAGCGGGCGAGGTTGGACGAGGCCTCGGCCGGGGCGACGATGTAGTAGGCCGGCAGGGCGTATTTGGTGTGCGGCAGCGAGATCTCGACGATCTCGGCGCCGGCGGCCTTGAGCCAGGCGATGCCCTGCTGCCAGAGCGCGTCGATCTCGGGGTTCAGCCCGTCGAGCCGGTATTCCTTCGGAATGCCGATCTTCATGCCCTTGACCGAGCGGCCGACGGCCGCCTCGTAGTCCGGCACAGCCCTGTCGACCGAGGTGGTGTCCTTGGGATCGTGGCCGGCCATCGAGCGCAGCATCACCGCCGCGTCGCGCACCGTCTTGGCGATCGGCCCGGCCTGGTCGAGCGAGGAGGCGAAGGCCACCGTGCCCCAGCGCGAGCAGCGGCCATAGGTCGGCTTGATGCCGACCGTGCCGGTGAAGGCGGCCGGCTGGCGGATCGAGCCGCCGGTGTCGGTCGCGGTGGCGGCGAGGCAGAGATCGGCGGCGACGGCCGCGGCCGAGCCGCCCGAGGAGCCGCCCGGCACGAGATGGTTGCCCTCGACGGCGCCGCCCGAGCCCGCGCCGACATTGGAGCCCTTGCGCCGCCAGGGGTTCACGACGTTTCCAAAGGCGCTGGTCTCGTTCGAGGAGCCCATGGCGAATTCGTCGTTGTTGAGCTTGCCGAGCATCACCGCGCCGTCGCGCCAGAGCTGGCTCGTCACGGTCGATTCATAGGGCGGCACGAAATTGCCGAGGATATTCGAACAGGCGGTGGTACGCACGCCCTGCGTGGCGAAGAGGTCCTTGATGCCGAGCGGCAGGCCCTCGAGCGGACGCCCCTCGCCCTTCGCCAGCTTCTCGTCGGAGGCGGCGGCCTGCTTCAGGGCGTGCTCCGGCGTCTCGAGCACATAGGCGTTGAGAGAACGGCCCTTCTCGACGGCCGCGATATGGGCCTTCGTCAGCTCGGTGGCGGAGAAGGTCTTGGCCTTGAGGCCGTCGCGGGCCTCGGTCAGCGTCAGGCGGGTGAGATCGGTCACGGGCGATATCCGAATGAATTCAAGTCGGCAGAACCGTCATTGCGAGGAGCGCAGCGACGAAGCAATCCAGGAGCGGCAGCGCTCGACGTCCCCCGGATTGCTTCGCTTCGCTCGCAATGACGGGGAAACGAGAACGCACCCTACTCGATGACCTTCGGCACCATGAAATAATTGTCCTCGGAGGCCGGGGCGTTGGCGACGATCTTCTCCGCGATCTCGCCGTCGGTGACCACGTCCTCGCGCTGCTTCATCGCCATCGGCATCACCGAGGTCATCGGCTCGACGCCGTCCACATTCACCTCGTTGAGCTGCTCGACGAAGCCGAGGATGGCGTTGAGCTCGCCTTGCAGCTTGGGCAGATCGGCCTCCGGCACGGCGATGCGCGCGAGATGCGCGACGCGTTTGACGGTGGCGAGATCGACCGACATGGCGGACTCCTGAACGGGGGCGCGGGCTGGCGCGCCGGAAAGCGGTTCACCGCGCTATAGCAGAGGGTTTGTCGGGACGTAAGTAATTGCTGATCCATCTCGCCGGTCATCCCGGACAAGCGGCTTGGCCGCGCCGATCCGGGACGACAACGGAGGGGCAGATTCGCGATGAACGATCAGATCGTGAAGGCCTCGCCCTTCCTCGGCACCACGACCGCGATGTCGCTGCCCTTCAGCCCCTCGACGAAACGGTCGGCGTTCTGATCGATGATCGGGAAGGTGCCGTAATGGCTCGGGATCGCGACCTTCGGCTTGACGAAGCGGCTCATGGCGAGCGCCGCGACCTTGCCGCCCATGGTGAAGCGGTCGCCGATCGGGCAGATGCAGGCCTCGACGCCATGGATCTCGCTGAGCAGCGCCATGTCGGAGAAGATGTCGGTATCGCCCATATGCCAGAGCGTCTTCTCGCCCTTGGCCTTGATGATCGTGCCGTTGGGGCTGCCGACCGGGACGGAGACGCCGGCCTCGCCCATGCCGGCGGAATGGTCGGCGCGGGTCAGCGTGACGCTGAACGGGCCGAGATCGATGGTGCCGCCGGTGTTCATCGGCTGGAATTTCTTCAGCCCCTGCGCGGCGAGGTGCATGGCGAGGTCGTAATTGGTGATGACGACCGCCCCGGTCTTCTCGGCGATGGCGAGCGTGTCGCCGACATGGTCGCCATGGCCGTGGGTGACGACGATATGGCTAACGCCCTCGGAGATCGCCGCGATATCGCCCTCGAAGGCCGGATTCCCGGTGAAGAACGGGTCGATCAGGATGACGGCGCCGTCGATCTCGGCGCGAAAGGCGGAATGGCCGTACCAGGTGAGCTTCATGCGGGGACTCCAGGCTTTCCAGTTTCCGGCCTCTTCTAGGCCGATCCGCCGGAGCGACCAAGTCGACAATGCGGGCGCTGCCATGCAGGCTGTACCCATGACAGCAGAACAGAATCCTTTCACGACCGCCGCCACCCTCGCCCGCCGGATCGCGCAGGGCCATGGCGACGAGCCGGCCGACCTCGTCATCCGGGGCGCGCGGCTGCTCGACCTCGTCACCGGCGATCTCGTCGAGAGCGACATCGCCATCTGCGGCGACACCATCGTCGGCACCTATGGCCGCTACGAAGGCAGGCGCGTCGTCGACGCGGCCGGGCTGATCGCCGTGCCGGGCTTCATCGACACGCATCTCCACATCGAATCCTCGCTGGTGACGCCGTTCGAGTTCGAGCGCTGCGTGCTGCCGCATGGCGTCACCACGGCGATCTGCGATCCGCACGAGATCGCCAATGTGCTGGGCGGCGAAGGCATCCGCTATTTTCTCGCCTGCGCCGAGGCGATGCGGATGGATCTGCGCGTCAACCTGTCGAGCTGCGTGCCCGCGACGCATCTGGAAACGGCCGGAGCCCGGCTCGAAGCCGCCGACCTGACGCCGTTGATGGACCATCCCAAGGTCATCGGGCTCGCCGAGTTCATGAATTTCCCCGGGGTGATCCATCGCGATCCCGGCTGCCTCGCCAAGCTGGAGGCCTTCTCCCATCGCCATATCGACGGCCACGCGCCGCTGGTGCGCGGCCTCGACCTCAACGCCTATCTCGCCGCCGGGATCCGCACCGACCATGAGACCACCACCGCCGAGGAGGCCCGCGAAAAGCTCGCCAAGGGCATGGCGGTGCTGATCCGCGAGGGCTCGGTCTCGAAGGATTTGCATGCGCTGATCCCGCTGATCTCGCGCGACGCCTCGCCCTTCCTCGCCTTCTGCACCGACGACCGCAACCCGCTCGACATCGGCGAGGAAGGCCATCTCGACTACATGATCCGCACCGCCATCGCCGAGGGTGCGGATGTGCTCGCGACCTACCGCACCGCCTCGCTCTCGGCGGCGCGCATCTTCGGGCTCGCCGATCGCGGCTTCATCGGGCCGGGCAAGCGCGCCGACATCGTGCTGGTCGAGGACCTCGCCGCCTGCTCGGTGCGCCGGGTCTTCAGCGGCGGAAGGCCGGTCGAGGAGGCGCTGTTCGAGGGGCGCGCGGAGGTTCCGGCGGTCGGGCATGGCAGCGTGAAATGCCGGCCCGTCACGCCAGCGGATTTCGACGTGAAGGCGCGCCATGGCGAGACGCCGGTGATCGGCGTCGTGCCGGGGCGGATCATCACCGAGCGGCTGGCGCTGTCCCTGCCGTCGCGCGACGGCCTCGCCCAGCCCGATCCCGCGCAGGACGCCGTCAAGGTCACGGTGATCGAGCGCCACGGCCGGAGCGGCGGCATCGCCACCGGCTTCGTCCACGGCTTCGGGATGAAGCACGGCGCCATCGCCTCCTCGGTCGGGCATGACAGCCACAATCTCTGCGTCGTCGGCGTCGACGAGGCCTCGATGGCGGCCGCGGCCAATCGCCTGATCGAGACCGGCGGCGGCTTCGCCGTGGCCGATCGCGGCGGGGTCGTGGCGGAGCTGGCGCTGCCGGTCGCAGGGCTGATGAGCGCAGAGCCCTTCGAGACGGTGCGGCACGATCTCGAAAAGCTGCGCGCCGCGGCGAAGGCGCTCGGCGTCGTGCTGGCCGAGCCCTTCCTGCAGGTCGCCTTCCTGACGCTGCCGGTGATCCCGCATCTCAAGATCACCGACAAGGGGCTGGTCGATGTCGACCGCTTCGCGCTGGTATGAGCGCCTCTCGCATGAGGCCCCCGGCAAGCCGCGACGGCGGCTCCGATGCGGGATGACGCCGTGGGCGACCCGAGCGGCTTCCGGCCCCGCCCGATTCTCCCGTAAACGGAATCACTTCCGCTCGCGGCTTCATCTATCGATTGACCGATGCGGCGGGACGGTGCCCGCCTGCCGCGAAGCGGTCACGAGGCGGTGCCGAGGATGAAGCGCAGATGCGGCTCCGGGCCGTGGAGCGGCGCGACGAAGCTCTCGATCAGGCGCCCGCCATTCTTCTCGATGACGCGCCGCGAGGCGGCATTGGCCTCGTCGCAGGTGATCTCGACCTGAGCCAGCCCGGCGTCCCGCGCCACCCTCAGCATCGCGGCGAGCGCGGCGCTGGCATAGCCGTGCCCGGCGAAGGCCGGGAGGATGGCATAGCCGATATGGCCCAGCACATGCTCGGGCAAAGCCGGCACGGGCCGGCCCCCGGCATCCTCCTGCCAGCGCAGGTTGATCGCCCCAACGAAGGGCCGCTCCGGCCGGTCCTCGGCGAAGATCCAGCGCGTCGGCCCCGGCAGGCGCTCGACCTCGCGGCCATCCGCCAGACGGATGCGGCCCGGGCCGCCGCGCAGCGCGGCGAGGAAAGCGTCGGGATCGGCGGCGATGGCGGCAAGCTGCTCCGGCGCGACATCGCGGGTCGTGTTCGGCGACCAGCCGCCGCGCAGCGCCGCCTGATAGGCGCCGAGAAGGGTTCTGTCGGGGATTCGCAGCGAGATCGACGCCGGCATGGGCGGCCCTGTTCCTTGTGTCGCGGCGCGGCCGCCTGAAGGGGTGAGGATAGAGCGGTCGGCGGCCGGGCGCGACCGCCGCAGCACACTCTCCGCGCCGAAGCCGGTATTCGCCCCGCGCAATGCCGGTCCTTGGCACGGCAAGCGCTCGCCTGCGCCGCGCGGGCATGGTACCGCGCAGGGATGACCAGCGCCCTCGTCCCGCTCGAGCACTTCCTCGACCTGCCGGCCCATGCCCGGCTGCTCGGGCTCGACCTCGGCACCAAGACGATCGGGCTGGCCTTGTCCGATGTCGAGCGCCGTATCGCCACGCCGCTTGAGACCATCCAGCGCGTCAAGTTCGGGCTCGATGCCGCCGCTCTGCTCAGGATCGCGGAAAAACATCGGGTCGCCGGGCTGGTGATCGGCCTGCCGCTCAACATGGACGGCAGCGAGGGCCCGCGCGTGCAGTCGACCCGCGCCTTCGTGCGCAATCTCGCGCCGCTGACCGACCTGCCGATCGTGTTCTGGGACGAGCGGATGTCGACGCTGGCGGTGACGCGCACCCTGCTCGACGCCGATGCCTCGCGCGCCAAGCGCGCCGCCGTGGTCGACAAGATGGCGGCAGCCTACATCCTGCAAGGCGCGCTCGACCGGCTGCTGCGGCTGCAGCCCGCGGACGAGGACGACGAGGCCTGAAACGCGAACGGCCCGCGCCGGAGCGCGGGCCGAAATCCGGGAGGTCCCCCGGCCTCAGCGGTGGTCGCGGAAGTCGTAGGGCGCGTAATAGCCATAAGGCGCGTAATAGCGCGGGGCCACATAGACGGGCGGCGGCGGCGCATAGACCGGGGCCGCGTAATAGCCGTCATAATAGGGGTCGTAGGAGCGGGTGCTCGCCGCGGCGGCGGCCGCACCGAGGATGCCGAGGCCGACGCCGGCCGCGATCGCCGCGCCGCGGGACGGACCGCGCCAGCCGCCGCGGTAGCCACGGTAGCGGTACTGGCTGTATTCCGCCTGCGCCTTGTCGAGCCTGGCGGGATCGAAGGAGCGACGCTCCTGCGCCATCGCCGGCACGGCCAGGCTGCTCGCCGCGACACCGGCCGCGGTCAGGGCGACAATCCATTTCTTCCTGAAAGACATCATGGCGATATCTCCTTTCCCGGGGGCGATGCCCGAACCTCGCGGACACCCTGCCCCGTCGCGCTTGAATGGGACCTGAACCAATCGCGGCGGCATTGCGGCAAGGGCAGGTGCGATCGCACGGCAAGGCCCTTGCCCGCGGGCGGCGCGCCGTGAGAGGGACAGGCCGGCTTTCCATCAGACCACAACGGCCGGGCCCGGCGGTTGTTCCTTCCGACCCGACCAGCCGAGTTCCCGCCCCATGCTCGACAGCCTGATCGCCGTCTTCCTCGTCATCGCGACGGGCTGGTGCCTGAAGACCCGCGGGATCGTGTCGCCGGAGCACTGGATCGGCGTCGAGCGGCTGACCTATCAGGTGCTGTTTCCGGCGGTCGTCATCGCGACGCTGGCGACCGCCGAGCTCGGCAACCTGCCGGTGCTGGCGATGGGGCTGAGCCTCGTCCTCGCCATCCTCTCCGTCGCCGCCGTCCTGCTGCTGGCGCGACCGCTGCTGGCGCGCGCCGGCATCGGCGGCCCGGCCTTCACCTCGGTCTTCCAGGGTTCGGTGCGCTGGAACACCTTCGTCGCGCTGGCGCTGGCCTCCGGCCTGCTCGGCCGCACCGGCGCGACGTTGATGGCGATCGCCGTCGCCGCGATGATCCCGCTGCTGAACGTGATCTGCGTCCTGGTGCTCGCCCGCTTCGCCAATGGCCGGCCGATGAGCGCGGGCGCGACCCTGCGCTCGATCCTCTACAACCCCTTCATCTGGTCCTCGGCGCTGGGGCTGGCGCTGAATCCGGCGCAGGGCCTGCTGCCTGCCGCCTTCATCGGCTATCTCGACGTGCTGGGCCGGGCCTCGCTCGGAATCGGGCTGCTGGTGGTCGGGGCCGGGCTCGACCTGAAGAGGCTGGCACGGCCGAACCTCGCCCATGGCGCGGCGGTGCTGCTGAAGCTGGTGGCGATGCCGCTGCTCGCCTGGTTCTTCGCCCGCCAGCTCGGCGTCGCCGGCCCGGCGCTGACGATGACGATCATCGCCGGCGCCGTGCCGACCGCGACCGCCGCCTATTTCCTGGCCCGCGACCTCGGCGGCGACGCCCCGCTGATGGCCGAGATCACCACCCTGCAGACCGTGCTCGCGCTCGCCACCCTGCCCGCCGCCGTCCTCCTGCTCGGCTAAGGCGCGTGGGGATTCACAATGAGTGTGAAGTGTGATTCACACTCATTGTGAATCCCCACGCGCCTTAGCCCGCGCTGCCTTTCCGCGAAAGCATGCGCGCGGCCTGCGGGTCGGCTCAGGGGCCTGCCGCCGGGGCCGGCCGACCGCGCGACGCGAGGAAGCTCCCCACAGCCTCCGCCCGAGCGGTCGGCGGCCGCCATGATACGTAAACTTGTATTTTTTAAGATATGCACCCTATGATTGCATCGCCGCTTGGAGCCGAAACCCGGGCTGTCCGGCGTCCAACGGGTGAGGGAGCCTCTCTGCGATGACCCCAGCCAAGACAATCCTTCCCTATGACGAGACCGAACGGCAGACGACGCTGCCGGAGCATCCGCTTTCGGCGCTGGAGGCCGCGACCTTCATCGAAGGCATGGCCGCGGAACTGCGTCTGATGGCGCGCGCCGTCAAGCTCGACACCCTGTCCTATTTCCTCGAGATGGCCCGGATCGAAGCCTCCGCCCAGATCGAGATCATCGCGGAGCGCGAGCTCGCCACCTGAGCCGACCTCTCCGGCGCTCAGCCCGGGCCACGCGAAAGCCCGCCGCCCGGATGGCGCAGCACGGCGCCCGCCAGCTCCAGCTCGGCCAGCGCCTGCCCGACCTCCCGCGCCGGGCGCCCGCTCGCCCTGACCAGTTCGTCCAGCGCGATCGGGGTCACGCTCAGCAGGCCGAGCAGGTGCCGGCCGAGATCCCCCGCCGCTCCCGCCCCGTCCGCGACCGGCGAAGGCGGCGAAAAGCGGTCTGGCCCGGCCGGCTGCGCCGCCGCGCGCGGCGGCCGGTCGATATCGGGCAGGTCGAGCTCGTCCCAGAGCGGCTCCTCCGCCTCCGGCACCGGCTCCTCGCGCAGGACGCGGGGCGGATCGAAGTGCTCGCCGGGGCGCCCGACCATGGGTTGCAGCGCCTCGACGACATGCGCGGCGGCGGCGCAGAGCGTGGCGCCCTCGCGGATCAGGTGGTTGCCGCCCTCGGCGCGGGGGTCGAGCGGGGAGCCCGGCACGGCGAAGACCTGCCGG
>Ga0180223_1000535_pt1 | contig 45816 bp, 36 predicted proteins | sample eDN5th30CKraftOP_FD_151337 | JGI IMG/M metagenome (GOLD analysis project Ga0180223, IMG submission 151337) | Enriched Organic Plus compost microbial communities from Emeryville, California, USA - eDNA 5th pass 30_C Kraft OP (version 2) (version 2) ... | reverse complement strand
AGCTCCTCGAAGCCGGGATTGTGACCCACCAGCAACAGCGAATGGGCCGGACGATTGTCCTGGACCGCGTGCTCGTCCTGGATCACGTGGAGAAGGTCCTCCACCTTGGCTTCGTAGATGCGTGGCTCATAAACCACGGGAATGGTTTCGCCGGGAAAGGCCTTGCCCAGCGCGGCGTTAACGAGGTCCCAGGTCTGGCGGGTCCGGGTCGCCGGAGAAACGATGGCAAGGTCTGGCAGCAGGTTCTCCTGCGCCAGATAGGCGCCCATCAGCGGCGCGGCCTTGCGTCCCCGCTCCGCCAGCGGCCGGTCCTGGTCCTGGACGTCCCTGGGCCAGGCGGCTTTTGCGTGCCGCAACAACATCAGGCGCAACATCTCGATTCCCCTGTCGCTGTCTGTCCTGGGCATGCAACGCCGTCTGTTGCTCCCTTGCGGGCGCCGGCGGACAGCCATTCCATCGCAGCATCGTTTATATCTGTGTTTAAAGCATGCGCGGGAAAGTGAAAATGTCCGGCCCCGACCTCCGCTGTCGGGACGACGGGGCCGATTGGCCCCCTCACGCCATATTCGGCGAAAGTCGCGGGAAAATCGCGCCCGACCGCCCGCGGTGAGGCTTGCCCAAACGGGCGTTCGCCATCATGAATACGCCACCTGTTTCTGCATCGGGAGGAAATCCACAATGAGAAGTTATCGCCTGGCCGAATTTGGAGCTCCTCTCGAGACGGTGGATCTCGAAACGCCGACTCCCGAGGGCAAGCAGGTTCTGCTGCGGGTGAAGGCTTCCGGCGTCTGCCACAGCGACATTCACATCTGGGAAGGCAGCTACGACCTCGGCGGCGGCCGCAAGATGCAGATGCGGGGCATCCCCCTGCCGTTGACCATGGGCCATGAGACGGTGGGCGAAGTGGTCGCCGTTGGTCCCGAGGCCGAAGGTGTGAAGGTTGGCGAAACGCGCCTGGTGTTCCCGTGGATTGGCTGCGGGCATTGCAGCATTTGCGCCGCCGGCGACGAGCACCTCTGCAACCGGCCGAAGGCGCTCGGCGTCACCTGCGACGGCGGCTACGCCGACCACATCCTGGTTTCTGACCCCAAATATCTGCTCGACATCACCGGCATCGCCCCGGATGTCGCGGCTCCATACGCCTGCTCTGGCCTTACCACCTATAGCGCCCTGAAGAAGTTCAGCGACTTCCTGTCGACCGACCCCATCCTGATTCTGGGCGCCGGCGGTCTTGGCCTGATGGCCCTGACCCTGCTGAAGGCCATGAACGCCAAAGGGGCCGTGGTGGTCGACATCGACCCGGCCAAGCGCGAGGCGGCCGTGGCCGCCGGCGCCATCGCCGCCATCGACCCCACCGCGCCAGACGCGGTGAAGCAGATCATGGCCGCGGCTGGCGGCGGCGTGCGCGGCGCGCTTGATCTGGTGGGCAACACCGCCACCACGTCGCTGGGCTTTGATGCGCTGGGCAAGGGCGGCAAGCTGGTCATCGTCGGCCTGTTCGGCGGTCAGGCCAACTGGTCGCTGCCCATGTTCCCGATCAAGGCGGCCACCGTGCAGGGCTCGTTCGTCGGCAGCCTCGTCGAGCTGCATGAGCTGATTGACCTGGTGAAGGCCGGCAAGGTCCCCGCCGTGCCGCTGATCCACCGGCCGCTGAAGGACGTGGCCGCGACGCTTGAGGACCTGCGCCTCGGCCGCATCGTTGGCCGCGCCGTGCTGACCCCCTGAGGGCGCCGCGCGTGACGCCGGCCCCGTGGCCGGCGGCCGTGCGGGATCACGCCGTGGGGGCAGGGGCGGGCGACCTGTCGCTGGAACCATTCCAGACATTGTGAATGGACCAGGGTTGCCTGTATCATCTGATTCGCCGTCCTGCTCACGCTGGACGGCGGTTCCCTGTTTTCCCGAGCCGGCTGGCGAGGCTTCGCGGCGTGGGCCGCCGGTACTCCAGACAGGATGTGGCTACATGTTGAACATGAACAGTCGCACACTGGTCGTTGCCGGATGGGCCATCCTGGCCGGGGCGCCCGCCATGGCCGGTGGCCCCGGGATGGCTGGCGGCCCGGGAATGGCTGGCGGCGCAATGGGCCGGTCGCAACCGGCGGCGGAGCACCCGGCCACGGGCGCCCAGGCATTGCCGGCGCAAGCCTTGCCCGCCCAGTCCTTGCCCGCCCAGCCCCGATCAGCTCAGGCCCGGTCAGCTGAAACCGATGACATGCAGGCGCTGATTGCGGCGACGCGGGAGATGGCCAGGTCCACCGGCGCCGCGGCGGACAGCATCGGCATGGACCCGGACCGGCTCAGCGGCATCCTGATGCGGCTGGACCGGATCGAGGCCCGCGTCAAACGGCTGGACCACCCCGCCAGCCATCCATCTCCGGATGCGACAGCGGGGTGGCGCTAAAGTTTTTTCCGGGGGGCGCCAGTTAAGCTCTTTTGAAGAAGCGGCCGATTACTCCGGGCCGGTGGACATGTTTCGCCACGCGCGACGCGCCAGCATGAAATAACCTGCGCCCCACGGGCCCTGGCGAACATGCGGCGGCGTGACTGCGACGTTGGCCGGACCCGGTCCTGCCGGCGCATATCGGCGTTGGCTAGAAACTGGATTTCGCGCCAGACGCGCGGGCCAACCTGGAAGGCGGGCCGCGGATCGGGAAAAGGCGCCCGCCGCTGGCCGCCGGCGGGGTCTGACCGGCGCCGTGCGGGAAACGCGCGCGACGATGAGTTTCCTGGCGGAAGGCGCGCGGGTTTGCACGGCGCGGCGCGTTATCGCGCCAAAGGCGGGGCGGCGTTCTGTTCTGTTTGACGGAATGCGCTCCAGGTTTGTGGTGGGGGGCGGCTTTCACGTTGCGGCGCGATCGTTCCCACGCATGCGCCGGCGTGGATCCGGCGCTCGGGGATCCGTACGGAATGCTGTTTAATTCGTTCATTTTCCTGCTGCTTTTTCTACCATTCTCCTTGCTTGTTCACTGGCTCGCCGAACGCTTCCGCCCGGAATGGCGCCTGCCGCTGCTGCTGCTGCTGTCGTTCGCTTTCTACAGTTACTGGGACTGGCGTTTTGCGCCGCTGCTGGTGACGTCCATCGGGCTTAACTGGGTGCTGGCGCGCATCTTCTGCCAGGCGCGCCTCGGCTGGCTGATTACCCTTGCGATCTGCGTTAACCTGCTGGTGCTCGGCGTGTTCAAATACGCCGGTTTCTTCGCCAGCTTCATTCCTGGGTTGACGATGAAGGGCGTCGATGTTTTCGGTTCCGGCGACGCCTTGCCCCTCGGCATCTCCTTCTTCACCTTCCATCACGTCATGTATCTGGTGGACCTGCGCGCTGGCCGCGCGCCCCAGGTCGGCCTGGTGAAATACGGCCTCTACATCGCCTTCTTCCCGCAGGTGCTGGCCGGCCCGCTGGTGCGCTGGAGCGAAATCCTGCACCAGTTCGACGAGCGCCCCTATGGACGCTCCGACGCGGCGGAGCGTTTCGCGCGCGGGCTGCTGTTGCTGTGCGCCGGCCTCGCCAAAAAGGTGCTGATTGGCGACCCGCTGGCGGCCTATGTGAATCCGGTTTTCCAGGAAGCGGCCACCGGCGCGACCATCACCCTTGTCCAGGGCTGGCAGGCCACGCTGGCTTTCACGTTCCAGATCTATTTCGATTTTTCCGGTTACACCGACATGGCGCTGGGCATTGCGCTGCTGTTCGGCGTCGTGCTGCCGCAGAACTTCGAGGCGCCTTACCGCTCGCTGTCTTTGCAGGATTTCTGGCGGCGCTGGCACATGACCCTGTCGCGGTTCCTGCGCGACTATCTCTACATTCCCCTTGGCGGCAACCGTCACGGCCTGCCGCTGCAACTGTGCGCGCTGTTCATCACCATGGCGCTCGGCGGCCTGTGGCATGGCGCCGGCATGACCTTCGTGGCGTGGGGCGCGGCCCATGGCCTGGCGCTGGGCGTCGGCCTGCTGTGGCGCAGGGCTGGCCTGCCCATGCCGGCGGCGCTGGGCTGGGCGCTGACCTTCCTGTTCGTCGTTTTCACCTGGGTGCTGTTCCGGGCCGGGAGTTTTGAGGCGGCGCTGCGTATTTATGAGGGTATGCTGGGGCTGACCTCGATTGGCGCCGGTCTGAAATGGCGCGCCATCGCCATCGCCGCCGCCGTTGCGCTGATCGGTCCGACCGCCTGGGCCGCCGTGCACAAGGCGCCTCCGTCGCGCGTGCTCGCCATTCTCGCGGCGGTAGCCTTCACGCTTATCCTGTTCAAGATCGGCGACGATGCGAACTATGAGTTCATCTACTTCCAGTTCTGACAGCGCAACGCCGTCGCGCGACGCACGCCGCTGGCGGCGGTTTGCATGGACGTTCGCCATCGCTCTCGCCGTGTTGCTGGCCGGGTTGACTGGCGGCCTTGTGCTGCTGGACCCCTATGACACCGGGCGCTTCACCCTGTTGTCAGTGCGCGGCGTGGCGGAAGGGCCGCCGTGGCAGGTCAACGCCAGCCGCGCCCGTGACCAGCGTTTCGACTCGGTGGTTGTCGGCAACTCACGCATGCAGATGCTTGAGCCGGAGCGCCTCGACAGGCTGACGGGCCGGCGTTTCGTCAATCTCAGCGTGCTGCGGTCCGGTCCGCTTGAGGAGCAGCCGGTGTTTGAGACGTTTCTTCGCCACCACCGCTCGCCGCGCGCGGCGGTTATCGGCGTGGATGAGCTGTGGTGCCGGCCGCAGCAGAAACGGGGCAGCCAGTTTCCCTACTGGCTTTATTCCGCCAGCAACCGGGAATATCTGCATGGCCTCGTCCGCTACCAGGCGGTGGAGCAGATGATGCGCCGTCTGTCGGCGCTTTATGGCGGCGCGGAGATGGCGCGGCCCGATGGTTATTGGGATTATACAACGGTTTATCTTGGCAAGACGGGCGCGCAGGCGAAACAGGACGCCATGAAGTCCAGCGCGAGCCGCCCCGTGGACACCGATAATCCCGACCGGGTATTTCCGGCGATGACCATCCTGGGCGACATGCTCGCCGCGCTGCCTGCCTCGACCCAGACCGTGCTGGCCTGGCCGCCGACCCATATCAACTTTCAGCCGCAGCCCCATTCCGTGGCGGAAGCTGTGCTGAACCAGTGCAAGGCGCAGATCCGCGACATCGCCGGTCGCCATCCCAACGTCACGTTTCTGGACTGGGGCGGCGATCGGCCCGTCAACCGCGATCCCGCCAATTTTCACGATGAGATCCATTTCCGTAAAAACCTGGCGGGACAGTTCGCCGATGCTATCGGCGCCACACTGGCGGCAAAGCTGGCGCGGTGACCCCCAGGATGCCGGCGGTCGGCCTGTCGCGCCGCCGTCGCGTCAGCGGGCCCGCCAGGGAAGCGATTCGGACAATTGCGGGCAAATTTTGCCCGCCGCCCGCCGGCTGGACCGCAGGTGAGGGCGGTCGCTGGCTTTTGTGAAAACCGAATACGCTCAACGGGAACGCGCCAGAATGTCATTTGTTATGACGCTTGTGCCAACGGATGCGTTGTCGCGGCGTCACGCAGCGTCTATACAGCCTGCCTGCATGCGCCCAGGGAAGACCGGATTTTTTGATCCGGCAACGTGCTCACACGGGCCCAGGAGAGAACAGCGGCTATGGCGAACGTAACGATAAGCGCGGAATACCGGCCATCCGAAAATGAGCCCTTCATGGGGGAGCGCCAAAGAGAGTATTTCCGGCGCAAGCTGCTTGACTGGAAGGACGAGATCCTGAGGGAAAGCCGGGAAACCCTGGCGACGTTGCAAAAAGAAAATGAAAACCATCCCGATGTGGCCGACAGGGCTTCGTCCGAAACGGACCGGGCGATCGAGTTGCGGGCGCGCGACCGGCAGCGCAAGCTGATTTCCAAGATTGACGACGCCCTGCAGCGCATCGAAGACGGCACGTATGGCTATTGTGAGGAGACCGGCGAACCGATCTCCCTGAAGCGGCTGGAGGCGCGGCCGATTGCGACCCTGTCGCTTGAAGCCCAGGAGCGGCACGAGCGGAACGAGCGGGTGCACCGGGACGACTGACCGCGTGGCGTTGTAGCGCCCAGGCGGCGGGCCGTTTGCGGCTCCCCTGCGTCGCGCTGACAGGGCCTGTTGCCTCGCGGACTGGCCAGATGGCTGAAAACAGATCAATGAAAAAGGCCGGGTTTTTACCCGGCCTTTTCTTTTGGATCACATGCAATGTCAGGAATGGTTTCAGCTCTTCCGGGGCGGTGAGCGCCCCAGCAGGCGGGCGAACTCGGCCTCGATCGCCTCGGGCGACAGGGGATCAAGCGCCGGCTTGTCATCAGCCTTCTCGCCAGCGGGGCGATCGGCCTTGCCCTGCGCCGCCGGAGCAGCCGGGGCCGGGGGAGTGTTCGCGGGCGCCGCCGGTTTACCCTCTGGCAGGTCAAACGACAGGTCAGGCAGATCGACTTTTGAAACCGGGGCTGAAACCGGGGCGGCGGCCTTTTCGGCAACCGGTTCGGGTTGCTTTGGCGCTGCCGGAACATCCGGTTTCACAGTTTCCGCCGGAGCGGGTTCGCTGGCGGGCGCCGGTCGCGACGACGTGGGGCGCAGACCGGCGAGGTCAAGGCGAAGGGACGCCAGTGAACTCATGGCGCGCGGCGACGGCGTTTCTGCCGCCGGCGCTGCGGTGGACGGGCTCGTGGCCGGTTGCGGCGCGGCGGGCTTCGCCGGCTGGGAGGCCGGCGCCTGCGACGGTGGGTTGCGCAGCGCGTCTTGCAACTGCCGCTCCATGTCGTTCAGCACGCGCGGATCGACGGTCTGTCGCGTGGGCTGCGCGCTGGAGGCGGCGGGTGCTGCGGCCGGCGTGGCCTCCGAGGGCGCGCCGCCAGATGACTGGGGCGCGGCCGGTTGGGCGGCGGCGGCCGGCTGGGGCGTCGCCTGGGACCTGGACGGAGCCTGGGGCGCCGGCTGGAAACGCTGGGGCGCGGCCGGCTGGCCGGGTTGCGTGGATGTGGGGGCCGGGCCAAAGCCGGGGCGGCCCGCCGGTTGGGCCTGGGCGCGGGCCGCGACCGGGGCCGCCGGGCCGCTGGCTGGCGGGCGCACGCCCGCGGGCGGGTTGAACCCCGGCGCCACGGGGCGAGCTGCCGGCGGCCTGGCCGGCGTGGGCGTGGGCGCGCCAGCCGGTCGCTGACCCGCCGGTTGGGCGACGGCGGGCGCCGGGCGCTGCGGTTGGGCGGACGGGCGCACGTCAGGCGCTGGCGGCGTCGGAGCCTGCGGCGTGGGGACAGGGCGGGCCGTTGCGGCCGGGGCCGCCGCTGGGGTTCCGGTTGTGGTTCCTGGCGCCGGCGCGGACGACGAAGCCAGGGCGGACGTCGGGGCGGCGGCCGGCCGGGCAGGGGCAGGCGCGGCCAGGGGCGGGATAGCGGGCGGGATGGCGGGCGGCGTAGCCGGCGGGGCCGGGGGCGCTTCCGGCGCCGGGGCGCCCTGGCGAAGCAGGTGATCGACGCTTGGCAGGCGCGTTTCACTGCGCGGCTCGGGCGCGCGCGGCGGCTGCGGCCGCGCCTCGTCCTGACGCGCTTCGCCGCGAACGGCGTCGGACGGCTCGCCGGATTCCGCAGGGTCAGTGGTGATTGACGGCGCGCTGCGTCGCCCTTCGCCCCGGATAATGGTGCTCTCGATCACGACGTCGGAAGCGCCGCCGATCATCACCAGATGTTCGACATGGTCGCGCCGCACCAGCACCAGCTGGCGCTGGTCATCAAGATCATAGACATCCACAACGCCGAGGCGGGGTTGCCGCGACCGCGGCCCCTGGGCGGCGGCGCGTTTGCGTCCCGACGTGATGCGCCGCAGCACGAAAGCGAGGATCATCACCACCACGAGGATGATGATGAAGGCTAACAGGAATTGCGCGGCGTTTGTCATTTCTGTTCCGGACGTCGGTTATTCGGGCGATTGCTGTCGCAAACCGGCGAACCGTGTGGCGACAACATACGTGAAGCGCAGTTTTTCATGATCAGGGTTAATCGACGGTTGACAGACGGGCAACCAGGATTCGCGTGCAAAGGCAGAAATCGTGAACCTTTCGGCAGGCTTCTTCGCTTAAGGTGAACGCACGGATTAACTTCAGGCGGCGCGCCTCACCATCAGTTGCGCTGGCTGCGCATGAATGGCCGCGGGGACGTTGCCATTTCGTCCGCGATCCTGCTTCTGGCTGCAGGCGCGGGCGGCGGCCGCCAGATGGCGGGGCCATGTCGTTGCGCGCGCTGTTGGGGGGCGGCCACGCTGCCGCGGCGGAAGCGATTGTCAGGACGTCGATGACCAGTTCACTGTTCCGAACACGCATGGCGCAAACCGCGACGGAGGCGCGGGACGCCAGTGGTCCCAACGCAGCCAGCGAACGGCGGAACGTCTGGCGGGGCCATGGCGTGGCTTTGCCATTGCTTCTTTTCTCCATGGCGTTCATCGCGACGGCTGTCTGGCTGGCGACCCTCGCGCCTGCGGAAGCGCGCGCCCTGGTCATTGGTCTGCTCGCCGTCCTGGCGGTGATTGGTATTTTCGCCCTGTTTGGCTTCGCCGTGGGCTTCTTCCAGCTGGCGCGCGGCGTGTCGCGCCCGACGCGCCTCGCCCGGGCCATCGTCGATGGCTCGCCAGCGGGCCATGCGGTGGCGGACAGCCACGGCGACGTCATCTGGTGCAACGGCGCCTGGCGCGAACTCATCGGCGCGGAGAGTGACCAGCCTGCTTCGCTGGAGCGGGCGTCGCGCCATGCGCCGGAGATCAGCGAGGCCCTGTACCGGCTGGCGCAAACCGCCAGGCTGGGCCGCCCCGCCCATGACGAGCTCCGGTTTCCCGCCACCGCTTCGGGCGGCGCCAATGGGGAAGCCGGCGCTTCCGGTCAGGCTTCCTGGCGACGGGTGGAGGCCCGCCTGCTCGGCGCTGGCCGCAAGGCGCCCCTGCTGTGGACCGTGACCGACGTCACCGCTGATCGCGACCGGCAGGAGCGGATGTTTCAGGAACTTCAGCACGCCATCGATTTTCTCGATCAGGCGCCGGCCGGTTTCCTGTCCATCGAAGGCGATGGCGACATTGGGTACATGAACGCCACGCTCGCCGGCTGGCTGGGGATCGATCTGGCCAGCGCCGGGGCCGGCGGGACACGGCTCGATGATATCGTGGCCCGGGGCGCCGCGGCGCAGCTGCTCGCCGCGCCGGCGGCCGGAGATGGCGCCAATGGAACCGAGACGCTCGATCTCGACCTGCGCCGCCGCGACGGCCACATCCTCCCGGTGCGCGTGATGCATCGCGCGCCGGTGAGCGAAGACGGGCGGCGCCTGCCGTCGCGCACCCTGGTGCTCAACCGCTCGTCCGGCCGTCCCACCGTTGGCGCGACGTCCGATGGGCAGCGCCAGGCGGAGGTGCGTTTCGCCCGGTTCTTCAACAATACGCCGGTCGCCATCGCCACCATTGGCGGCGACGGCGCCATATTGCAGTGCAACGCGTCGTTCTCGCGCCTGTTCCCGGCCGACGTGGTCGCCGGCGGCGTCAACGGCATTGTGGCGGAAAAGGACGCGCCCCAGCTTGAAGCGGCGTTGCGCGCCGCCGCGCGACAGGAGGAGGTTGCGCCGTTTGACGCGCAGATCGCCGGCGATGGCGGCCGCTCGGCGCGGTTCTATGTGAGCAGCGTTGATGACGCGGAAGGCGAGGGTGAGGCGGCGATCATTTACGCGCTCGACACCACGGAGCAGCGCGCCCTTGAGGCGCAGTTCGCCCAGGCCCAGAAAATGAACGCCATCGGCCAGCTCGCCGGCGGCGTGGCGCACGACTTCAACAACGTGTTGCAGGCCATCATCGGCTTCAGCGACCTGCTGCTGGCCAAGCACCGTCCGACCGATCCCTCCTTCCAGGACATCATGCAGATCAAGGGCAACGCCAACCGCGCCGCCGCCCTGGTGCGGCACCTGCTGGCGTTCTCCCGCCGCCAGACCCTGCGCCCCCAGGTGATGCAGGTTGGCGACGTGCTGGCGGACGTTTCCCTGCTGCTCAAGCGGCTGCTGGGCGAGCGCGTCGACCTTGACGTGCACCATGGACGCGACATCTGGCCGGTCAAGGCCGACATCAACCAGTTCGAGCAGGTCATCATGAACCTGTCCGTCAACGCGCGTGACGCGATGCCGGACGGCGGCAAGGTTTCTATCCGCACCAGCAATGTCACGGCGGCGGAGGCGCGCGGTTATGACGACAGCATGCCGGCCGCTGACTACGTGATGATCGAGGTGAGCGACACCGGCGTGGGCATGCCGCCAGACGTTCTGGTCCAGATATTCGAGCCTTTTTTCACCACGAAGGAGGTTGGCAAGGGCACGGGCCTTGGCCTGTCGACGGTGTACGGCATCGTCAAGCAGACGGACGGGTTCATCCTGTGCGACAGCGAGCCCGGCAAGGGCACCACCTTCCGCATCTTCCTGCCGCGCCATATGGCGGAGGAGCCGCCGGCGAAGGCGGGGGGAACAGCCGCCGCCCGCCAGCCGGCGGCGGACCTCACCGGTCGCGGCGTCATCCTGCTGGTGGAGGACGAGGAAGCCGTGCGCGCCTTTGCTTCCCGCGCCCTGTCCACGCGCGGCTATACGGTGCTGGAGGCGGCGTCTGGCCGCGAGGCGATCGCCCTGCTGGAGGAGCGCGGCGAGCCGGTGGACCTGGTCGTCTCCGACGTGGTCATGCCGGAGATGGATGGCCCGTCATTGCTGCGCGAGTTGCGCGCCCGCGATATCCAGGCGCGCATCGTGTTCGTGTCCGGCTATGCCGAAGACGCCTTCCGCAAGAACCTGCCCGAAGGGGAAGCGTTTGTTTTCCTGCCCAAGCCCTTCAGCCTCAAGCAACTCATCGAGGCGGTGAAGGCGCAAATGAAGTAAAAGCCGGATCAGGCGGCGACGTGTGGGCGAAAACATCGATGCTTCACGCCGCGATGCTGCGCCCGAATCTGGCGCCGCCGCGATGTCGGGGCCAGATTGCCTCATCCCGCCGCCCGTGCCCCTGCGTGATGGATGCTCGCGAGAAAAATGCCTTTTTCCTCAATATGAAGTTGAGAACATATATCGAACATGCTACATGGAACATAGAGAGTACAAACAACGCGTTGAAGCCGTCCGACGCGTCGTGCCATAAGGGACAGGACAATGTCGCAATCTGCGCTCAGGCTCGTTGAAGGTTCCTCCATGGACAAGACAAAGGCGCTCGACGCAGCGCTTTCCCAGATCGAGCGGTCGTTTGGCAAAGGCTCCATCATGCGCCTTGGCAAGAACGACCGCCCCGTCGAGATTGAAACGGTGTCCACCGGTTCTCTCGGGCTCGATATCGCCCTGGGCGTTGGCGGCCTGCCGCGTGGTCGCATTATCGAGGTGTATGGCCCCGAATCGTCCGGCAAGACCACGCTGGCGTTGCACACCATCGCCGAGGCCCAGAAGAAGGGCGGCGTTTGCGCCTTCGTCGACGCTGAACATGCGCTGGATCCGGTGTACGCCCGCAAATTGGGCGTCAAGCTGGATGACCTGCTGATTTCCCAGCCGGACACGGGTGAGCAGGCGCTCGAAATCGCCGATACCCTGGTGCGCTCCGGCGCCATCGACGTGCTGGTCATCGACTCGGTGGCGGCCCTGACGCCGCGCGCCGAGATCGAAGGTGAGATGGGCGAGGTGCAGCCTGGTCTCCAGGCGCGCCTGATGAGCCAGGCTCTGCGCAAGCTCACCGGCTCCATCTCGCGCTCCAACACCATGGTTATCTTCATCAACCAGATTCGCATGAAGATCGGCGTGATGTACGGTTCGCCGGAGACCACGACGGGCGGCAACGCGCTCAAGTTCTATGCTTCGGTCCGCCTCGACATTCGCCGGACCGGCGCGATCAAGGATCGTGATGAGGTCACCGGCAATTCGACGCGCGTCAAGGTGGTGAAGAACAAGGTGGCGCCGCCATTCAAGCAGGTCGAATTCGACATCATGTATGGCGAGGGCATTTCCAAGCTTGGGGAGCTGATCGATCTGGGCGTCAAGGGCGGCATCGTCGACAAGTCAGGCGCCTGGTTCTCCTACGACAGCCAGCGGCTCGGGCAGGGGCGCGAAAACGCCAAGACATTCCTGCGTCAAAACCCGGAGATCGCCGACCGCATCGAGGCAGCCATCCGCCAGAATGCAGGCCTTCTCGCCGAGCGTATTCTGGAGAATATCGAGCCTTCAGACGATGAACTGGATGAGGGCGAAGCCTGATCCTGACGCCGGCGGATGATGATCCGCCGGCGTTTCTGGCTTGTTCCGCCAGGATCGTCCGCCAGCATGGTCATTGCCGGCATGGTTCCCGCGCGGCTCTGCGCTCATGGGGCTCCACGCTTTCCCCGCCCCTGGCGGCGGATTGCCGGCTGCATGTTTCCAATCTCGACAAGGGCGCGTCGCCTCACTAGAAGACGTGTGCTGAAGGGGCGGCGACCGGCTGTCCTGCATCTGTCCCGAGTGCGTGTTTCTGATGAGCGGCGTCAACGAAATTCGATCGACCTTCCTCGATTACTTTGCCAGGAACGGCCATGAAGTCGTGCCGTCGGCCCCGCTCGTTCCCCGGAACGATCCAACGCTGATGTTCACCAACGCCGGCATGGTTCCGTTCAAGAACGTGTTCACCGGCGCGGAGAAGCGGCCTTACGTGCGGGCGACCTCCTCGCAGAAATGCGTTCGCGCCGGCGGCAAGCACAACGATCTCGACAATGTCGGTTACACGGCCCGCCATCACACCTTCTTCGAGATGCTGGGCAACTTCTCTTTCGGCGACTATTTCAAGGAAAACGCCATTGAACTGGCGTGGAACCTGGTTACCAAAGAGTTCGGCCTGCCGGAGAACAAGCTCCTCGTCACCGTTTATTCGGAAGACGACGAAGCGCACAGCCTGTGGCGCAAGATAGGCCTGCCTGACAGCAAGATTATCCGCATCCCCACGTCGGACAATTTCTGGATGATGGGCGACACCGGCCCATGCGGCCCCTGCTCGGAGATCTTTTATGATCATGGTCCGCACATTCCCGGCGGACCGCCTGGCAGCCCGGATGAGGACGGCGACCGTTTCATCGAGATCTGGAATCTCGTGTTCATGCAGTTCGATCAGGTGGCCCCCGGCGAGCGGCTGAACCTGCCGCGGCCCTCCATCGACACCGGCATGGGGCTGGAGCGGATTTCGGCGGTGCTGCAGGGCACGCACGACAACTACGCCACCGACATGATGCGGGCGCTCATCATGGCCGTCGCCAATCTGACTGGCGTCGATCCCGATGGCCCCCAGGGCGTCAGCCATCGCGTCATCGCCGACCATTTGCGCGCCTGCTCGTTCCTGATCGCAGACGGCGTGCTGCCGTCCAACGAGGGACGGGGGTATGTGCTGCGCCGCATCATGCGCCGCGCCATGCGTCATGGCCAGCTGCTCGGCGCCCGCGAACCGCTCATGTGGCGGCTGTTCCCGGCGCTGAAGCGCGAAATGGGTGAGGCGTTCCCTGAACTGGGTCGCGCCGAGGCGCTGATCACCGAAACCCTGCGCCTGGAGGAGGTCCGCTTCCGTCGCACGCTTGAGCGGGGCCTCGCCATCCTTGAGGACGAGACCCGCGACCTGCGCGAAGGCGATCGCCTTTCCGGCGAGACTGCGTTCACGCTCTATGACACCTATGGCTTCCCGCTCGACCTGACTCAGGACGCATTGCGCGCCCGCGGCGTTGGCGTTGATACCGAAGCGTTCGACAGCGCCATGCAGCGCCAGCGTGAACTGGCCCGCGCCAACTGGTCCGGTTCCGGCGAGGCCGCCACCGATCGCGTGTGGTTCGGTATTCGCGAACGCGTCGGCGCCACCGAGTTTCTGGGCTACGACACGGAGCAGGCCGAGGGTAGCGTTGTCGCCCTGGTGCGCGACGGGGCCGAAATAGATGTGGCCCGCGCCGGCGAAACCGTGCAGGCGGTGTTCAACCAGACGCCGTTTTATGGCGAATCCGGCGGTCAGGTCGGCGATGAGGGCGTGGCGTCCGGGGCCGGCTTCCGCGCCCGGATCACCGGCGCGACCAAAAAGCTCGGCGACCTGTTCGTGCATGATGTGACGGTCGAGGAAGGCGAGTTGCGGATTGGCCAGGCGGCCGAACTGCAGGTCGATCACGACCGTCGTCGCGCCATTCGCGCCAACCATTCGGCCACGCATCTTCTGCATGAAGCGCTGCGCCTGGTGCTTGGCGACCATGTGGCCCAGAAGGGCTCGCTGGTGACGCCCGAGCGCCTGCGCTTCGACATCAGCCATCCCAAGCCGATCACCCAGGAAGAGCTGGCGCAGATTTCCGATATCGCCAACGACATCATCGTGCAGAACAGCCCGGTGGTTACCCGCCTGATGGCTGTGGATGAGGCGATCGAGTCCGGCGCCCGCGCCCTGTTTGGCGAGAAATACGGCGATGAGGTCCGCGTCGTCTCCATGGGGCGGACGCTCGACGGCGCCAACCGCGATTTCTCCGTTGAGCTTTGCGGTGGCACCCATGTGGAGCGCACCGGCGACATCGGCCTGGTGACGGTGGTCGCGGAAGGCGGCGTCGCCGCAGGCGTGCGCCGCATCGAGGCATTGACCGGCGCCTCGGCCCGCCGTCACCTCTCCGGGGAGAGCGCGCGCCTGCGCGATCTGGCGGCCTTGCTGAAAACGCCGGTCGATGAGGCTGCGGGCCGCCTTGAGAGCCTGCTTGACGAGAAGCGCAAGCTCGAACGCGATCTGGCCGACGCCCGCAAGAAGCTGGCGATGGGTGGCGGCTCCGGCGACGGAGAGGCGGTGCGCGAGGTCAATGGCGTGAAGTATTTCGCCCGCGCCGTGGCTGGGGTTGAAATGAAGGACCTGAAGGGTCTGGTGGACGACGCCAAGAAGAAGGTGGGCTCCGGCGTGGTGGCGCTGGTCAGCGTCGCCGATGATGGCAAGGCCGCCATCGTTGTCGGCGTCACGCCGGATCTGGTTGACCGTTTTGACGCCATCACCCTGGTGCGCGCTGGTTCGGCCGCCCTGGGCGGCAAGGGCGGCGGCGGTCGCCCGGATATGGCCCAGGCCGGTGGCCCGGACGGCGCGGCCGCCGATGCGGCCCTGAAGGCGGTTGAAAACGTCATCGCCGCCTGATCAGGGACCGGGAAAGTTGGAAGCCCGAAAAAGGCCCGGATGCGCGCATCCAGGCCTTTTTCGTTCAGTTGACAGCCATGGCTGCGAGGCGTTGTCGCCCGGCGCCCTTATCGTCGCACGGCCCGGGCGATGGCGATCAGGATGCAGGCGCCGATGAAACCGGCGATCAGATAGCCAAGCCAGCCGCCAAGCCCCACGCCGACCAGGCCCAGCAGCAGGTTGGCGACGGCCGCGCCGACGATGCCGAGCACGATATTCAGCAGAACGCCGGTGTCGCTCTTCATGAACATTGAAGCGAACCAACCGGCGAAGCCACCGACGATGATGGCGGCGATCCAGCCAATCTGGGCAGTTTCCATTGCAAGCGCTCCTTCCATGTGACCAGTCAACGTCCGGTCGCAGCTTTTGGTTGCATGCGTCAGCAGCGCGGCGATGTTTTTCGCCAGAACGCCGCCCCCATCAAAGCCGGGCGGATTTTGACAACCAATCGTCCCGCAAACCGGGCCGGCGCGCAAGAAAGCTTCCGCGAGCAGGGTTGCGCGATCAGGCCGGTGCTTTAAACAGTATGCGGTTTTGTTCTGGAGCGCGCTGGCGCGTCGGTCCCTGTGCGCGGGACCAGAACCCGGCGTGGGCGGCGGCATTCGGGCGGCGCGCGCCGTGATCATGCTTTCGACAGGGGGCCGGTTCGCCGGAGGCTGAATGTTCAAGCTGGTTGCAGGTCTGGTCCTGTTCTTCGCCGCTCACGTCCCTGCCGTCGCCCGGGAGCTGCGGGACCGTCTGCGCGCTTCGTGGGGCACGATGGGCTATCGCGGCGTCGTCAGCCTTCTGGCTCTCGCCGGCCTCGTGCTCATCGTCTGGGGTTTCCACGACTACCGTCAGGCCGGCTATATCCAGCTGTGGCATCCGCCGGTCTGGACGCGCCACCTGGCGTTTCTCATTAATTTGCCGGTGTTCATCCTGCTCATCGCCGGTTTTCTGCCTGGCTACATCAAGGCGCGTCTTGGTCACCCCATTCTGGCGGCGATCAAGTTCTGGGCCCTGGCGCATCTGCTCGCCAACGGCGATCTGGGCGGCGTTCTGCTGTTTGGCTCCTTCCTGGTCTGGGCGGTGCTGGCGCGCATCGCCGCGAAACGCCATGGCGAGCGGGCCGTCGTCGCCAACCCGTCATGGGTTGCGGACGCGGTTGCCGTTGTTGGCGGCGTGGCGCTGTGGGCGCTGATGCTCACCCGTCTGCACGCCCTGCTGATCGGTGTTCCCCTGCTGTCCTGAGACAGGCGCGGACGGACGTTCCGCCGCTGCCCTTGCCGCGCGACCCCCTGTCCGTGGCCCGGGCTCATCCCGTTTGTTGCGAGGCTGGTTCCATGTCACTTCAATCTGAAATCAAGCGCATCACGGCTCCGGATTTGCGGGCGCGCAAGGGCGGCGAGCCGATTGTGTCGCTCACCTCCTATCACGCGCACACGGCCGGCCTGCTCGACCGGTTTTGCGACATGATCCTGGTCGGCGATTCGCTCGGCATGGTGATGCATGGCCTGCCATCCACGGTGCCGGTGACGCTGGATATGATGATCCTGCAGGGCCTGGCGGTGATGCGCGGCTCGTCCCGGGCGCTGGTCACCGTCGACATGCCGTTTGGCTCCTATGAGGAGAGCCCGCAGCAGGCGTTCCGCTCCGCCGCGCGCATCATCAAGGAAACCGGTTGCGGCGCCGTCAAGCTGGAGGGCGGCGTGCTGATGGCCGAGACGGTGGCCTTTCTCACCCGGCGCGGCATCCCGGTCATCGGCCACATCGGCATGACCCCCCAGTCCATCAATACCTTCGGTTCGTTCCGCGCCCGCGGCCGCGATGAGGCTGACTGGCCGGAGATCGAGGCGGACGCCCGGGCCATTGCCGAGGCTGGCGCCAGCGCCATCGTGATCGAGGCGGTGGCGGAGCCGCTGGCCGCCAAGATCACCGCTGACATCGACGTGCCGACCATCGGCATTGGCGCCTCCAACGCCTGCGACGGCCAGGTGCTGGTGCTGGAGGACATGCTGGGCCTCAGCCCATGGGTGCCGAAGTTCGTCAAGCGCTACGCCGATCTCGGCCCGGCCATCGCCAGCGCCGTGGAGGCCTACGCCGATGAGGTGCGCTCGCGCGCTTTCCCGGCGAAAGAGCACACCTACCCCAAGAAGCAGACCAAAAGCTGAAGGCAAGGGGCGGGGGCGCTCCCTTGTCTGATGGTCCGGCCCCGGCCAGGAAGCGCCGGGGTCGCTTAACGCGGCCGTCTGTGTTAAGGCCTCAGCTTCCGCCAGAACGACAGAAATGCTGGCGACTCCCGGGGGCCGCCAGGCCGCCAGGACGTTTCCTTTTGACACCGGACCGCGAGCCAGATGAGCGATATCTTCCGCGAAATCGATGAGGACCTCAGGCGCGACCGCGCCGCCGACCTGGCGCGCCGCTATGGCGGCGTGGCGGCGGCCGTCGCGCTGGTTGTCATTCTGGGCGTCGGCGGCTGGCGGTTCATGGAATATCGCGCCTCCCAGCAGGCCGCGGACGCCGGCGTCGCCTTCGAGCAGGCGGTGAAACAGCTTCGCGATGGCGGTGACGCGGCCGCGGGCGTCCGCGCGCTCGAGGCCATTGCCGGCCAGTCGGCGGGCGGTTACAGGACGCTGGCCCGCTTCCGCCTGGCCAGCCAGAAAGCAGCCACGGACAAGGCGGCGGCCATCGCCGCGTTTGATGCGTTGGCGGCTGACAGTTCGCTGGATCCCGCCTTGCGGGATATGGCGCGCATCCGCGCCGCCACCATCGACGTCGACATGGCGCCGCCGGAGGCGATCGTGAAACGTCTGGAAAGTCTTGCCGCCCCCAATCACGTCTGGCGCAATCAGGCGCGCGAGCTGATTGGTCTTGCCTGGATGAAGGCTGGCAAGCTGGAAGAGGCGGGGCGCTGGTTCGCCCAGGTCGCCGTCGATGGTGAGGCGCCGCAGTCCCTGCGTCGCCGCGCCCAGCTGTTCATGGAACTGGCCGCCGCCGGTCCCGTGACCGCCGCGGCTGCGCCGGCGGCTGCTTCGCCATCCCTGTTCAACGCGCCGCAGCCGCAGCTGACGCCGGCCCGGCCTTCCGGCGGCCCGGCGCCGCGTTAAGACGATCGCCAGTTTTCTGGCGCGCGGCGTTCGCGTATCCGGCTGGCGCTTCGCCCGGATTACGTCGCAGTTTCCGGCGCCACACTGGCGCCCTGTAACCGGGCTCCGTCGCGACGGGGCCCATAAACCATTTTGTAACCGCGTTTCTCGCGTGCTGGCGGATCGTCGCGCCGCAGAACGCCCAACCGCCGGCGCGCCATCATGACCCTTCCCCTGGTCGCCATCATCGGGCGGCCGAATGTCGGCAAGTCCACCCTGTTCAACCGGCTCGTCGGCAAGAAGCTGGCGCTGGTCGATGACCAGCCCGGCGTGACGCGGGATCGCCGGGAGGGCGACGCGCGCATTGGCCACTTCCATTTCCGCGTCGTTGATACGGCCGGCCTGGAGGAATCCGACGCGGACAGCCTCACCGGACGCATGCGCGCCCAGACCGAGGCGGCGGTGGATGACGCCGACGCCATCCTGTTCGTCATGGACGCCCGCGTTGGTCTCACCGGCTCCGACAAGGCCTTCGCCGATCTGGCGCGCCGCTCCGGCAAGCCGGTGATCGTGCTCGCCAACAAGGCTGAGGGCAATCGCGGGCTGGAAGGCTCCTATGAGGCGTTTGGCCTTGGGCTTGGCGATCCGGTGCCGGTGTCGGCCGAGCACGGCGAGGGCATGAGCGGCCTGCTGGAGGCGCTGATGCTGGCCTTGCCGGAAGCGGCGGAGCAGCAGGCTGATCCGGATTTCGATCCGGAAGCGGAGATGGTCGACAAGCCCGTGCGCATCGCCATCGTCGGCCGTCCCAACGCTGGCAAGTCGACGCTGATCAACCGCATGCTCGGCGAGGACCGTCTGCTCACTGGCCCCGAGGCCGGCATCACCCGTGATTCCATTTCGCTGGAGTGGGTGTGGCGCGGTCAGAAGGTCAAGCTGTTCGACACCGCCGGCCTGCGCAAGCGCGCCCGCATCGACGACAAGCTGGAGAAGCTGTCGGTGGCGGATGGCCTGCGCGCCACCAAATTCGCTGATGTGGTGGTGGTGCTGCTGGACGCGACCATTCCCTTCGAAAAGCAGGATCTGACCATCGTTGATCTGGTCGAGCGCGAGGGCAGGGCCCTCGTCATTGGCCTCAACAAATGGGACCTGGTGTCCGACCAGCCAGGCCTGCTCACCGAACTGCGTGAGAAGGCGGCGCGGCTGTTGCCGCAGGTGAAGGGTTGCCCGGTCGTGCCCCTCTCCGGCCTCGCCGGCGAAGGCGTTGACCGTCTGATGCAGGCGGTGATGAAGGCGCACGCGGTCTGGAACACCCGTATTTCCACGGCCCGCCTCAACCAGTGGCTGGGCGAGACCGTCGAGGCCCATCCGCCGCCGGCTGTTTCCGGGCGCCGCATCAAGATCCGCTACATGACCCAGGTGAAGGCGCGGCCGCCGCACTTCGCCCTGTTCGGCAACCAGCTCAACGAATTGCCCAACTCCTACACGCGCTACCTGGTCAATGGCCTGCGCGAGAGCTTCGATCTGCCAGGGACGCCGATCCGCCTGTCCCTGCGCACGGGGTCGAATCCGTTCGAGGGCAAGAAGAAAAAACGCTGACGGGAGAGGCGCATCGCCGGCCATCCCTGGCGCGCTTCCTGGCCGTCTGGCTGGAGGGGGCGATGCCCCGGTCCCGGTTTACGAATTCAGACAAACAAAAACCCGGGCCAGAGCCCGGGTTTTTGTTTGTCTGAAAGCGGAAGAAACTTAAATCTTCGCCGGCATCTGCGGGCGCAGCAGCGTATCCTGCGGAAAATCATAGATCAGGCCGCTATGTTCCCAGTCGGGACGCAGCATCGGCAGAATGTGCGGCGCCAGGTCTTCTGGCGTGCGCAGGGTCAGCGGGTCTTCGCCGGGCATGGCCGCGGCGCGCATGCGGGTGCGCAGCGGGCCCGGGTTGACGATGCTGACCTTCACCGGGGTCGTCGCCGTTTCCGCCGCATAGGTGCGCGCCAGGGCCTCCACCGCCGCCTTGGAGGCGGAATAGGGCCCCCAATAAGCCAGGCACTTGTGCGCCGCGCCGGAGGACAGGAACACCGCCCGGCCGGCGTCGGAGGCCGCCAGCAACGATTCCATCGAACGGATCAGCCGCCACACGGAGGTGACGTTCACCGCCATGACCGTGTCGAACTCTTTGGGCGTGACATGGCCAAGCGGCGCCAGCGGATTGAGCGAGCCGGCGTTGGCGACCATGATGTCGAGCTTGCCCCAGCGCTCGTGAATGGCGAGGCCGAGCCGGTCGAGGCCATCGTAGTCGGTGAGGTCGAGGGGAACCAGCGTCGCCGCGCCGCCAGCGGCGCGGATCTCGTCGTCCAGTTCCTCCAGCGCGCCCTGGGTGCGGGCCACGGCGATGACGTGCGCGCCTTCCCGGGCCACGGCGAGGGCGAGGGCGCGGCCAATGCCGCGCGAGGCGCCCGTGATCAGCGCGAGGCGGCCCGCAAGGGACGGCCCTGCCGCCGGCTGGTTCACTGTCGTCATGGTCAACCTGCTTCGGCGAGGAGGGAGAGCTGGCGCGGCGCCTCGCCGGTGATGTCGGCGAGCGGCGTCGGGTAGTCGCCCGTGAAGCAGTGGTCGGTGAACTGCGGCGTCACCGGGTCGCGCCCCTCATAGCCGGTGGCGCGGTAAACGCCGTCGACCGTCAAAAACGCCACGCTGTCGGCGCCGATGTAGCGGCGGATTTCCTCAAGGGAATGGGTGGCGGCCAGCAGCTTCTCGCGCTCCGGCGTGTCGATGCCGTAATAGTCGGGGAATTTGATGGGCGGGCAGGCGATGCGGAAGTGAACTTCCTTTGCGCCGGCGTCGCGCATCATCTTGACGATCTTGACCGAGGTGGTGCCGCGTACGATCGAATCGTCGATCAGCACGATGCGCTTGCCGGCGACCACGCCGCGGTTGGCCGAGTGCTTCATGCGCACGCCGGTTTCGCGCCCGGTCTGGGTCGGCTGGATGAAGGTCCGGCCCACGTAATGGTTGCGAATGATGCCGAGCTCATAGGGAATGCCCGAGGCGCGGGCGTAGCCGATGGCCGCCGGCACGCCGGAATCCGGCACCGGCACCACCACGTCCGCCTCCGCCGGCGCCTCGCGGGCCAGCTCTTCGCCGAGGCGCTTGCGCACCTCGTAAACGCTGCGGCCGTGCACGATGGAGTCGGGCCGGGCGAAATAGATGTACTCAAACACGCAGGGTCGCGCCGGCTGGGGCGGGAACGGTTTGATTGATTCGATGCCCTCGTCGGAAATGACGACGATTTCGCCGTTCTCCACGTCGCGAATGAAATTGGCGCCGATGATGTCCAGGGCGCAGGTTTCCGAGGCCAGGATGTAGTGGCCGTCCAGCTCGCCCAGCACCAGCGGGCGGATGCCCAGCGGGTCGCGGGCGCCGATCAGCTTCTTGTTGGTCAGGCCCACCAGCGAGTAGGCGCCTTCGATCTGGCGCAGGGCGTCGATGAAGCGGTCCATGAAGCGCAGCCGGCGGCTGTGGGCTACCAGGTGCAGGAACACCTCGGTGTCGCTGGTCGACTGGCACAGGGCGCCGATGCGCACCAGCTGGCGACGCAGGGTGAGGCCGTTGGTGAGGTTGCCGTTATGGGCGATGGCGAAGCCGCCGCCTTCCAGCTCGGCGAACAGCGGCTGCACGTTGCGCAGGATGGTTTCGCCGGTGGTCGAGTAGCGCACGTGGCCGATGGCCGCCGCGCCCTGCAGGCGCTCGATGGTTTTCGCCGAGGAGAAATTGTCGCCGACCAGACCAATGCGCCGCTCGGAATGGAACCGCTCACCGTCATAGCTGACGATGCCGGCGGCTTCCTGGCCGCGATGCTGCAGGGCGTGCAGGCCAAGGGCGGTCAGCGCCGCCGCTTCCGGGTGGCCGTAGATGCCGAACACACCGCATTCTTCACGCAGCGTGTCGCCGTCCAGATCGTCATGACGCGGATCGCGCTGGGGCAAATCCCGCCGGGGCGCCTCGAAGGTCATGCTGTCCCCCTGTGGGCTGGCGTCGCTGGAAGGCGCGCGCAGCGTCCGCTGGCGATGGTCGGTGAAATCAGGGGCGCTCATCATAAACCACTCCGGAACCCGGGAGAATTCCCGGTTGCTGCCTGGCAGCTGTCGTCGTGTTGTTACAAAGCATTCAACGACGGGGCGGCAGGGCCATCCCGTCGTTGAATATCTGGATGTCTCACCAGCTTTTGGCGGTATTGCGGCGCGAGGGCAATGCCTTCATGACGCCGCAGCACGCAACGCCTGCCGGAAGGTCAGTTGGTCTGACCGGCCGGCTTTTCGGCGTTTGGCGGCGGAACAGGCGCGGGTTTGGCGCTTTCGCCTTCCGCGGGAGGCGCTTCCGCGCCGCCTTCCGTCGCCTTCTGGCGATTTTTATACTTTGATATGAGGGCTTCCGGGTCTTCCGGCAACATGCTCTGGAGCTGTTTGCCGCTATTTTCCAGAAATGGCTTCAGCCTGGCGTCGCGCGCCCAGTCCGGCTGCATCTTTTCCGGCACCAGCCAGCTGAAGAAAATATAGGCGATGACGCAGATCAGCAGGCCGCGGGCCACGCCGAAGACAAAGCCCAGGGTGCGGTCGATCGAGCCGATGCGGGAATCCAGCACCAGATCGGAAATACGCAGGGTGATGAACGAGACGATCACCAGCGTCACCAGGAAGATGACGGCGATGGTCGCCACCAGCGCGACCGTGGGGTTGGAAATGTGCTGGGAGGCGATGGGCAGCAGCGGCTTGTGCAACATCAGAGCCGCCACGGCGGCGATGGCCCATGATGCGATGGCGAGCACCTCCCGGGTGACGCCGCGCACGGCCGCGAGCAGCGCCGAGAGCAGGACGACCCCGAGAACGATCAGGTCAAGAAGCGAAACTGGCATAAATGACACCGCATCCGGTTAGAGCATCCGCCGCGAAGGGGAAGACTTCACGCGGCGAACATGCGTCAATCAGGTGACCGAAGCAAAATTCCCGTTTCCCGGACAGAGTTTCGCGTCAGTCGGAAGGGTTCGCAATCCATGAAACCGTCTTTTCCCGATGGATGAGGCAATCCGGCGGGGAAAACCTGGGCTCCGGCCAGGCGAACGTCCGGGCATTCCCATGCGCCATACCACAGGGCCGGTCAACACAAATGCCGGGTTTCATGCGCGCGCCCGCCATTCACGGCGCCCGGGGGACTGTGGGCGGCCGGCCGGCGTGTTACTCCCAGTCGGCCGGCTGGCGGCCGCGCGATGGCTCCGCCCTCCCGGCGCCGTGACCCGCGCGCGCGTGCTCACGCGGGCTGGCCGCGCGCGGTTTGCCTGGGCCGGCGGCGGCGATCTGCGCGACCAGATCGCTGATGTGCGAGACAGTGTCGGCGCGCAGCGCATCGCGATCCGCCGGCCTGTCGCCCCGTTCGCCGGCGGCCTTCGTCTGGGTCGTTTTTTCCTGCGCCAGTGGCGGCGAAACCACACGTTTGAAGCCGAGCTTGGCCGCCTCGCGCGCCCGCGTCGTCGCCTGCACCACGGGGCGGACGGAGCCGGAGAGGCCGATTTCGCCAAAATAGGCCGTGTCAGGCGGCAGGGCGCAGCCGGAGAGCGATGAGACCAGCGCCGCCGCCGCCGCCAGATCCGCCGCCGGCTCGGTGATCTTCATGCCGCCGGCCACGTTCAGATAGACGTCGTGCTGGCCAAGACGGACGCCGCCATGGGCCTCCAGCACGGCGATGATCATCGACAGGCGGCTGGAATCGAAGCCAACCACCGCCCGGCGCGGCGTGCCAAGGGCGCTGGGGGCCACCAGCGCCTGCACCTCCACCAGCAGCGGCCGCGTGCCCTCCATCGCCGCCAGCACCGCCGTGCCCGGCGTGTTGACGTCGCGGCCGGCGAGGAACAGCGCCGAGGGGTTCGAGACCTGGGACAGGCCAAGGCCGGTCATCTCGAACACGCCAATCTCGTCAGTGGGGCCAAAGCGGTTTTTCACCGCGCGCAGAATGCGGAAATGATGGCCGCTCTCGCCCTCGAAGGAGGCGACCGCGTCCACCATGTGCTCGACGACGCGCGGGCCGGCGATCTGGCCGTCCTTGGTGACATGGCCGACGAGGATGAGCGCCGCGCCGCTGGTCTTGGCGAAGCGGATCAGGTTCTGGGCGCTGCCGCGCACCTGGGTGACGGTGCCAGGGGCTGAATCAATCGCTCCGGTCCACATGGTCTGGATCGAATCGATGACCACGAGCCGGGGCGCCGGTCCCTGGCCGAGGGTGGTGATGATGTCCTCGACATTGGTTTCGGAGGCCAGCTCCACCGGCGCGTCCGACAGCTTGAGCCGCTCCGCCCGCAGGCGCACCTGCGCCACGGCCTCCTCGCCGGAAATATAGACAACCCGGTGGCCGCCGCGCGCCAGCTGGGCGCAGGCCTGGATCAGCAGCGTGGATTTGCCGATGCCCGGATCGCCGCCGATCAGCACCACCGAGCCGCGCACGAAGCCGCCGCCGGTCACCCGGTCCAGCTCGGCCATGCCGGTGGGCAGGCGCGGCGGCTCGGCGCTGTCGCCCTGCAGGCCCTCAAGCTGGAAGGTGCGGCCCTTGCGGCGGGAGGCGGGGCCGGACGCCGCGCCGCTGACCGGCGCCGTCAGACCTTCCTCCACCAGCGAGTTCCAGCTGTTGCAGGCGTCGCATTTGCCCTGCCAGCGGGGCTGGGAGGCGCCACAGACCTGGCAAATGAACTGTCGGACGGCGCGGGCCACGGCTCGGATACTCCTGGGCAAGTTTTCCAGATCAGGGGCTGGCGCATGATCTGTCACGCCAGCGTGGCAAGGCGCGGCGCAGCGAAAAGGCGCATCCTGGCGGAAGCGCGCCTGCCGCCGCCCCGGGCGCACGCCGCGTCAGGGAATAATCGCGCCGGATCAGTCGCCTGGGCGGCGTTGCTGAATCAGATGCTGATCACGTCGCTCCAACGTAGTGACGCGCATGGCGCTGGCCAAGACTGGTCAGCACCTCATAGCCGATCGTGCCCCAGCGCGCCGCCACGGCGTCGACGTTGAGCGCCTCGCCGATCAGCGTGACCATGTCGCCGGCCTGCGCCGCGTCGCGCGGAACATCGGTGACGTCCACCGCCAGCAGGTCCATCGAGATCTTGCCGGCGAACGGGCACAGCACGCCAGCAACCAGCGCCGCGCCGCCCATGTGCGGCGGCGTGTGGGTCTGCGGCGCGCCCGTGTTGCCAACGCTGGCGCTGCGGAAAATCCCGTCGGCGTAGCCAACCGACAAGGTGGCGACGCGACGCTCGCCGTTGGCGCGCCAGCTGGCGTTGTAGCCGACCGTGTCATCCGGCGCGATGTCCCGCAGCTGGAGAATGCGCGCCTCAAGCCGCACCACGGGGCGCATGGGGTTGGGCCGGGCGGGGCGGACGTGCGGCGCCGGATGGCCGCCATACAGCCCGTAGCCTGGCCGCGTCAGATCGAAGTGCGGCGCCTGCGGCAGCCATATGCCGGAGGAATTGGCGAGGGACCGGCGTGTGCCAGGAAACAGCGCTGACAGTTCGGTGAACCGCGCGATCTGGCGATCGGTGAGGGGATTGTCCGGCTCCTCGGACGCCACGAAATGGCTCATGACCAGGGAGAGGGGGCCAGCGCCCTGGGCCGCCGCCTCGCCAGCCTGCCGGGCCGTCAGCCCCAGCCGCTCCATGCCCGTGTCAATGTGCAGCGCCGCCGGCGCGTCGCCGGCCTCGCGCCGCCATTCGGCCAGTTCATGCAGGGAGCCCAGCACCGGCTGCACGCCAGCGGCCGCGAGGCGACGGGCCGCGCCAGGGGGCAGGCCGTTGAGAACATAGACGGTTGCGTCTGGCGCGGCGGCCTTCGCCAGAAAAGCCTCCTGCGGATGGGCGACGAAAAACGTGCGGCAGCCGGCGGCGCGCAGCGCCGTCACCGCTGGCCCCTGGCCGGTGCCATAGGCGTTGGCCTTGACGACGGCGCTGCATTCCGCCGCGCCCGAGGCGGCGCGCATGGCGCGCCAGTTGTCGCAAAGCGCCCCAAGGTCAATCGTCAACACGGCGCCTGCGAGATCGGCGTTGGCCGGGTCCGGCGCGACGTCGCCGGCTTTGGCTGGGTCCAGCATGGGGCTCCTTCGGCGCCGGCGGCGGCCGAACTGCGGCCGCCGGTGCTTAAATAATGATTTCAGTATGTTACGGAAATCTTCAACGTCAGTATTGCTCCGGCAGGTGGTCGACCTGGGCGAGGTTGGAGAAGCGGGTGATTTCGGCCTCGAACGCCAGTTGCACCGTGCCCGTGGGGCCGTGACGCTGCTTGCCGATAATAACCTCGGCCTTGCCGTGGGCCTGGTCCATCTCCGCCTGCCATTTGAAATGCTCTTCGGAGCCGGGCTTGGGCTCCTTCATCTTCAGATAATACTCGTCGCGGTAAACAAACAGCACCACGTCGGCGTCCTGCTCGATCGAGCCCGACTCACGCAGGTCTGAAAGTTGCGGCCGCTTGTCGTCGCGACTCTCCACCTGACGCGACAGCTGCGACAGGGCGATGATCGGCACCTGCAATTCCTTGGCCAGCGCCTTCATGCCGGTGGTGATCTCGGTCATCTCCTGCACGCGGTTGTCGCCCTTCTTGGTCGAGCCCGTGAGCAGTTGCAGGTAGTCGACGATCAGCAGGTCAAGGCCCCGTTGCCGCTTCAGCCGGCGCGCGCGCGCCGTGAGCTGGGCGATGGAAATGCCGCCGGTCTGGTCGATGTACAGCGGCAGGCTCTGCATTTCCCGCGCCGCGTCGGCGATGCGGATGAATTCGTCTTCCTGGAGATCGCCGCGCCGGATCTTGTAGGACGCCACGCCCGACTGCTCGGCGATGATGCGGTTGGCGAGCTGCTCCGCCGACATTTCCAGCGAGAAGAAGCCAACGACGCCGCCGTTCACCGATTCCAGCACGCCGTCCTGCCGCCGCTCCGCCTTCCACGCCTTGGCGACGTTGAAGGCGATATTGGTGACCAGCGAGGTTTTGCCCATGGCGGGGCGCCCGGCCAGGATGATGAGGTCGGAGCGTTGCAGGCCGCCCATCTTCTGGTCGAGATCGGTGAGGCCGCAGGAAATGCCCGAGAGCTTGCCGGCGCGTTTGAAAGCGGCGGCGGCCATGTCGATGGCCTCGGTCAAAGCATTGCCGAAGGGCATGAAGCCGCCGTCGTACCGGCCGGTTTCCGCCAGCGCGTACAGCTTGCGCTCCGCTTCCTCGATCTGGTCGCGGGGCGAGGCTTCAACCGGCGCGTCGAAGGCCAGGTTGACCATGTCGCTGCCAACGGCGATCAGCTCGCGGCGGATGGCCAGGTCATAGATGGCGCGGCCGTAATGCTCGGCGTTGATGATGGTCGTCGCCTCGGCGGCGAGGCGCGCCATGTACTGCGCGATGGTCATTCCGCCGGCGTCGACGTCCTGAAGGAACGTCTTCATGGTGATCGGCGTGGCGATCTTGCCGGCGCGGATCAGCTGCGAGGCCACCTCATAGATGCGGCGGTGAGTCTCGATATGAAAATGCGGCGCGTTGAGAAAATCCGAGACGCGATAATAGGCGTCGTTGTTGATCATGATGGCGCCGAGCAGCGCCATCTCCGCCTCCAGATTGTGTGGGGCAACGCGATGGCCAGGATCGGTGGGCTCAACGCGGGTGGCGAGCGCATTTGCAGGCGACATGTCAGACCCATTAACCATGACGGGGAGCCAGCTTCGCTTCTAGCACGTCGCGGCGCAGGTTTCGATCCACGCCCCCGCGCGAGCGGCGACGCGGCGGCGCCGGGTTTGCCGCGTCATCCATAAAATGCTGCTGCGCCAGCACGTTGCGGCCTGTTCCTGAATCAGGCTGACAGTCTTTCCCCACCGATTCACAAGCCGGGTGTGAAAAGTGATCGGTGTTGCGGCGCGGGGGGCTTGCCAACGGGAAAAGCAGTCTTGCCAACGGAAAAATGGCGTTGCCGGCGGAAACGGCGGCCCGCCAACAAAAAAGGCGCCCGGGAGGGGCGCCTTTCCGTGTCCGCATGTTGAAAGAAGTCTCAGAGCTCGACGTCGTCGCCAGCGTCGGCGAGCGCGGCGCCCACTTCCAGGCCCAGGTCGTCGAGGCTGGTTTCCTCACGCACGATGGCGTCCTCGCCGCGGGCCTGGCGCTCGGCTTCCTCGGGGCTGCGGGCGATATTGACGGTGACGCTGACCTCGACTTCCGGGTGCAGGTGCACGGCGACCTCATGCAGGCCGAGGTTCTTCAGCGGCGAATCGAGGCCGATCTGCTGGCGGGCCACGGAGAAGCCGCCCTCGGTCAGCGCCTCGGCGATATCGCGCGAGGAGACCGAACCGTACAGCACGCCGGTTTCGCCAGCCTGGCGGATCAGCACGAAAGCCTGGCCGTTCAGGGTTTCGCCAACCTTCTCGGCCTCGCCGCGACGCTCCAGGTTGCGGGCCTCGAGCTGGGCGCGCTGCTCTTCGAAACGGGCCAGGTTGGCCTTGGTGGCGCGCAGCGCCTTGCCCTGCGGCAGGAGGAAGTTACGGGCGAAGCCGTCCTTGACGCGGACGGTCTCGCCCATCTGGCCGAGCTTGGCGACGCGCTCGAGAAGAATGACCTGCATGATATTGCTCCAGTGAATGGTGAGCCTGAAAATCAGGCGTCGTTTGCGGGTGGGGGGGCCGCGCCGGTTTTTCTGAAGGCGCGCGCAAGGGAATCCAGAACGCCGCCCAGCGCGAGCACTGGCAGGATCCAGACGAAAAACGGAATGATCAGCGCATAAAGCAGCGCCAGGATGAACGGGCGGGCCGGCTTGCCGCGCAGGGCGGTGTGCAGGGCGGCGAGGCATTGCAGGGCGAACGCCGCGCCCAGCGCGCCGGTGAGGGCGAGGCCGGTGAAGCCCGCGAAACCCTGGCCCAGGGTCGCCAGCAGGATCGCCACCGCCAGCGCCCCGACGGCCCAGAACGGCATGCGGGTGTCCGCAACCGCCGGCCATGGCCGCGCCAGCCGCCCCGAGGCGGCGACAATGCGGCCGGCCAGCCACAGGTTGAGCGTCAGCATCGGCGCGAACGAGCCGGCGGTCAGCAACGGCGCGGCGGTGATCAGCGTATCGATCAGGTCATCACGGGTGACGCCCTCGGGAAGCGCCGGGCCGCCCTGGCTGGCGTCGAACAGGGCGCCGAAGGCGGCGCGCATGGCCTGCTCATAGCCGGCGTAGCCGCCGCCGACGGCAATGGCGCCCAGCAGCGCCACCAGCGTGGCGATTCCGGCCAGCCACAGCAGGATCTTGCCCAGCGGATACCACTCGGCGCGCCCGGCCGCGTCGGTGCGGCCAAGCATCGCCAGATAACCAATCCACCAGGCCGGCAGCGCCAGGCCAAGGCCATAGGCCAGGGCCGCCTTGCCGCTGAAGCCGCCGCCAAAGCCGAAGATCAGGCCGCAGACGATCGCGCCGGTGAGGGCGGCGGCGAGGCCGGCTCCGTGGCGCCAGCCGATGGTGACAATGAAAATGGGCAGGGGCGTCAGGTACGACAGCAGCATGGCGGCCGGCGATCCCGAGATCACCACCGCGAACAGCAGGGCGGACGCCAGTCCGGCTCCAATGCCTGTCAGAAGCTGCGCGTACATGTCATGCTGTCCCGCTGCTCCGGGATTGCCCCGGCAGGGTTAGGAGATCCAACGTCCCCAACAATACCGGCGGCCTCATGGCTCCGGCGACGGTGAAGAGGGCAGGCGGCGGCCTGCGGCCGGTTTCCCGGAAAACCGTCCCGGCGCCCGCTGATGGGTGGGCGCCGGGACGTTGATTCAGTCATCCGCCGTGAAGCTGACCCGTGGCCGGCTCCGTGGCGGGTGGCGATCCTTAGCGGATCACGTAAGGCAGCAGGCCCAGGAAGCGGGCGCGCTTGATCGCCTGGGCGAGCTCACGCTGCTTCTTGGCCGAAACGGCCGTGATGCGCGACGGCACGATCTTGCCGCGCTCGGAGATGTAGCGCGACAGCAGACGCGTGTCCTTGAAATCGATCTTCGGCGCATTCGGGCCCGAGAACGGGCAGGTCTTGCGACGGCGGAAGAACGGACGACGGGGAGCAGCGGCCATGATCAGTTCTCCTCGCTGGAAGCATTCGCCTGGGGCTCGGCGTCGCGGTTGCGCTCACGGCGCGGGCCGCGCTCGCGGTCGCCGAAGCGGTTGCCGCCGCCGAAACCGCCGCGCTCGCCGTCACGATCACGACGGTCGTCGCGGTCGCGCTTCTGCATCATGGCGGACGGGCCTTCCTCGTGCGCTTCGACGCGGATGGTCATGAAGCGGAGGATGTCCTCGCTGATGCCCATCTGACGCTCCATCTCGGCCACCGCGGCGTGCGGGGCGTCGATGTTCATGAGCGTGAAATGCGCCTTGCGATTCTTCTTGATGCGATAGGCGAGGGACTTGACGCCCCACGGCTCCACCTTGCGGACAGCGCCGCCGGCGGCTTCGATCACACCCTTGTACTGCTCGACCAGCGCTTCGACCTGCGCGGCGCTGACATCCTGGCGCGCCAGGAAGATATGTTCATAAAGCGGCATATAACCGGGCCTCTTCTCTCGAATTCCGCATCGCCCGGGCGCCAAGCCCTCCGAGCCTCGTTGTGCAAGGCCCGAAACATGGGTTCGAAGGCGGAAACACGGGACATGAACCGGCTGGCTCCCCACATGCTCCCTGGCGGGAGACGCGGGCGTCCGTTCAGCTTCCGGCCAGGGCCGATGCGTGAAGCGTGCCAGTTATCCCATCCGCCGCCGGAAGGCAAGCAGGCCATGCGGCGGCCCGCGCTTCCACGTGGGGCCGCCGCATGCAACTGCTGATTGCAAAAGGGATGTTTCCCGGCGTAATTCCTGGACTGTTTGCCGGTGACGCGACAGCAGGCCGGCGGAACCTGCGGATAACCGGGCTCATGTAGGCCGAATTGGCAATAAAACTGGTATGACCTGGCAGGTTTCGTGGTTTTTCTGTGGGACAAGGTGTGGTAACACATTGGTGAACCTGGAGACACGGTTTGCATTCAGGGGAACCCCGTGGGGCTGCAATTCACCACCATTATCAGTGTCAGCGCAGTGATCGCCTGCACGCAAGGCGTGTTTCTGCTCGGGCTCTGGCTGATGGACCGGCGCGTCGTCACGCTCATGTGGTGGGCCGCGGCGTTCGCCGGCATGACGACCGGCGCCTCCCTCGCCGTCTGGATGGCGTTTGGCGGTCCCTGGCTTGCCGGGCTGGCCGGCGGCGCGGCGGCGATTTTCGCGTTTGGACTTGTCTGGCAGGCCGCGCGGGCTTTTGAGGGACGTTCATCCGTGCTGGCGCCGGCCGGAGGCGTCGCCTTGCTGTGGCTGGGCGGCGCGGCGATGGCCGGGGGCGAGGTAGACGCCGGGGTGCTGATGGCGTCGATCGCGCTGCTGTTCGCGCTCTTCCTGCTGCTCGCGCTACGCGAGATCTGGCGCGGGCGCAGCGAGGCGCTGCCATCGCGCAAGCCGTTGGCCATTGCGCTGGGCGTGGCCACCTGCTGCATCCTGCTGCTGATATTCCCGGATATGGGGCCGGCCGCCGGCGGCGCGGACGCGTCCCTGCCTATTGGCGTGTGGCTGACGCTGGCCGCGACCATTGCGATGTCCACGGGCGCGGCGCTGGCGCTCGGCATGACGCGTGAACGGCAGCAGCGCGCCCGCGACGTGCTCGCCGCCCTCGACCCACAAACCGGCGCTCTCAATCTCGGCGCGTTCCTGGGGCAGGCGGCCAGGCTGGTCGCCGGGCAGCTCAAGGTGCGGGCGCCCGTGACGTTTGTCGCCGTGCAGCTGGAGCGTACCGGCGGGGATGACGGGGTGGAGGGCCGGATCCGTCTGGTCCATGACCGGCTGATCGCGCTGTCGCGCGTGACGGACATCGTCGCCAGGATCAGGCCTGGCGCCTTCGCGGTGCTGATGCCCAATATCGAGCCGGATGAGGCGTTGCCGCTGGTCCAGCAGGTGCTGCGCGAGAGCGCCGGCGCCGGGGCGCACACCGCTGCGGCGGCGCGGTGGGACGCCCTGCGCGCCCGCGTCAGCCTCGTGAGTTCATCGGAAGTCGGTCATGACCTGCGGGCGATGATTCTGGCCGCTGAGGGCGCCATGGAAGAAACCCGCGACGCCACAGCGGATGCATTCGCCATCTACCGGGCCACCCGTCTGGAAGCGGGGCGTCGCACCATCGGCGACGGCTCCGGGCGCTCGTCCGCCCCCGGAGAGCCGCGCGACGTCAATGGCTGGCCAGCCGGGGCGGTTCTGGACTGACCTTCCCCCATTGGCGCATGTTTCCGGCGCAAGGCGACTCTGGCTCAGGAGGACGCCGGCGCGTCGCAGGCATCGGCCCCGGGCATCCGCCCGAAACCCGCGCCTGCGAACTGGTGTTTGACAGCGCGGACCGCTCAGGCGTCGTCGGCCAGGTGTTTGTCCAGAAACGCCAGGGTGCGTTGCTGGGCCAGCTGCGCCGCGTCCGCGTCGTAACTGGCGCGCGCCTCGCAGTTAAAGCCGTGATCGGCCGGATAGATCTTGATGTTGACCAGGTGGGCGTAACGGGTTTGCAGCGGCAACACCCGGTCGACCGGGATATGCGCGTCGCGCTCGCCAAAATGACCGAGAACCGGGCACTGCGGCGTCAGATCGCCAAGGGCGTCGACGCCGCCGCCATAATACATGACGGCCGCCGAGAGGTCGCTCGCCGCATGGGCCGCCCGCCAGGCGAGCTGGCCGCCCCAGCAGTAACCGACGACGGCGACCTTGCCAGCCCAGGCGGCGTCGTCGATGGCGGCCTGGATGTCATTCATGGTCGCGGCCAGATCGCACCGGGCGCGAAGCTCCAGCCCTTTTTGCGTGTCCGCCGGGGAGTAGCCCAGTTCGGCGCCGGGCGCGACGCGATCGTACAGGGCCGGCGCGATGGCCAGATAGCCGGCCCGGGCGTAGGTGTCGGCGACCTTGCGGATGTGGGGATTGACCCCGAAAATCTCCTGAAGGATGACCACGCCGCCGCGCGGTTCATTGCGTGGTTCGACACGGTAGGCGGAAAATATAAACCCGTCCCCTGCTTCAAGAGTGACCACCATCCCCTCGGGCGCGCTGCTCATGCTGCCGTCTCCATCCGTCCGGTCATTTCCTCCCACCCGGATCATGACCCCGGGCGGCCCCTGGCGCTGTTCGCGGCGGGCTGACCCCGGTCCCGCAGGTCCGGAGCAGACGTCGCCAGAAATACAAGCAGGAAGCCCGCGGGCCACGCCACGCCGGGCGCAGTCGGGGCCTGGCTGGTTCATCCGGCCGGTCTGCTTCGCTTTCCGGTCAGACTGGGGCAGATCAGGGGCGCACGGCAACCCGATTCTTGATGCGCCGGCCGGTTTCGCCGCATCCGCGCGGCCTTGCTGCGCGGCGCCGGCGCGCGTTGCGGCCCATGCGGCGGTTTCGGCATGGCTCCGCGTCGCCAGTTGTGCAACACCGGACAGCGGGCGCATCCGGCGAAGCGCCTGGCCGCGATGCCTGGGCGCGTTGGCGATCATCCGGCGCCGGTTCTTCAGCCGGATGCGGGATCGCGGCTGGACAGCATGGGGAGATAAAGATGGATCTGGCGACGCCCACGGCCAGAACGCGCGCGACGACGCCGCGTCTGGGAGTAAACATTGATCACGTGGCCACCGTGCGCAACGCCCGCGGCGGCGCTGCGCCCGATCCTGTACGCGCCGCCCACCTGGCGGTCGCCGCCGGGGCGGACGGCATTACGGCGCATCTGCGTGAGGACAGGCGCCATATCCGCGACGCCGACATCGCGCGCCTGAAGCAGGAGCTGGCGGTCCCGCTCAATTTTGAAGCGGGAGCCACCCGGGAGATGGTGGATATCGCCCTCAAGGTGCGGCCGCACGCTGTCTGCCTCGTGCCGGAGCGGCGCGAAGAGCGCACCACGGAAGGGGGGCTCGACATCATCGGCCGCAGGGATGAACTGAAGCCGATGATCGGCGAGCTGTCGGCCGCCGGCATCCGCGTGTCGCTGTTCGTGGAAGCCGATCCGGCGGTCATGCGCATGGCGGCGGAGCTCGGCGCGCCGGTGGTTGAGCTGCACACGGGCGCCTATTGCGACCGCCACGACGCCGGCGCCGTGGAAGCGGCGCGGGCGGAGTTGCGCCGTATTGAAATGGCGGCGGCGCTCGGGCGCGATCTCGGCCTCGAAATCCATGCCGGTCACGGCCTCAACTTTGAGTCCGTTATTCCCGTCGCGCGGATACCTGAGATCGCCGAGTTCAACATCGGCCATTTTCTTGTCGGCGAGGCTATTTTTACCGGCCTCGAAGCCGCCGTGGCCCGCATGCGCGCTGTCATTCTCGCGGCCCGGGCGGAGCAGGGCGCGTCCCGGACGGATTGAGAGCCGCCGCTCGCCAGCCAGTCAGGTTTTTCCAGCCAGGTTCTCGTGGCCGGGCCTTGGTTGCCGGGGGCATGCCCGCGTCGGGCTGGCGCGGGCGCGGGTCCCTGGATGCGCGCCTTTTATATCGGGAAGCTTCCGGGCAAACGGCAAGGGCGCCGGCGCGCTTCGGGGCGGTCAACAGGAGCGCCCGCGCTGGCCCCGCAACGGTCCTGATGACGCCTGGCCGGGAGCTTCACCATAAAGCGCTGGATTCATTATTTAATAATTCTGTTGTCATGCGCATCACATGGCGGCGCGGACCCGCTCCAGCAGCGTATTGCCTGGTGAATGGCGCTTTCGCGGCGCCAGATAAATAACAGTTCTCAAAAGATTGATACCTGCCAAGAATTGAATCAGTTACAAAGGAATACGTTACTGAAAGCGGGTCCGCGCCGCCACCCGGCGCGGGACGTTTTTGGCTAGCTGCGCCATGGCGCATCCACAACAGGCGGCCAGGCAGTTGCCTGGCGGAGACCACACAAGCAGCCTCTCCCTGGCAGCCTCTCCCTGAGGGTGACGCCGCGCCACCGTTCGCGGCCAGAAGGCCGGCAGGGGGGCATGAGGGGCCGCTGGCGGCGGTTTGCGTCTGGGGCGGAGAATGGACCGGTCCCGGCGAACTGCGCGGTGACCGTGGGTGTGCGGCCGGGTGGCCGCTTGCATGGGGGTAGTCCTATGGATGGCGTGAAGAAGTATATCGCAGAGGCATATGGCACCGCGTTGCTTGTTTTCTTCGGCTGCGGCGCGGTTGTGCTCGCCACGGGCACGGGCGCCGGCACGGCGATGAGCCTGCTGGGCATCGCCTTCGCCTTCGGCATCGGCCTGATGGTGGCCGCCTATTCGATTGGCGGTATTTCTGGCTGTCACATCAATCCGGCGGTGACGCTGGGCTTCCTCAGCGCCGGTCGCATCGGCGTCGGCGACGCGGTGGGTTATGTCATCGGGCAGCTTGTCGGCGGCGTCATTGCCGCGGCCGTGCTGTACGCGATCCTGATGGACAAGGTTGGCGGATATGACGTCGCCGCGTCCGGCCTTGGCCAGAACGGCTGGGGTGAAGGGTATGGCGCCGGCTATGGCCTCACGGCGGCGGCGCTCGTGGAAGTGCTGATCACCTTCATCTTCGTCTACCTGATCCTGCAGGTCACGAAGCCGGCTGCGAACGCCGCCATCGCTGGCCTGGTGATCGGGCTCACCCTGTTCGTCATCCACGTTGTCTTCGTCAATGTGACCGGCGTCTCGGTTAACCCGGTCCGCAGCCTCGCCCCGGCGCTGTTCGTGGGCGGCAAGGCGATGTCCCAGGTCTGGCTGTTCATCGTGGCGCCCCTGGTGGGCGGACTGATCGCCGGCGTGATTTCGCGGGCAGGTCAGGACGCGTAGGCTCCGGTCAGTCCGGCGCTTTCAACGGAGGTTCCTGCGCCCGCCCCGTCCGCGGGGCGCCGCCGGAGTTCCAGTCCTTCGGGCATGGACGGCGCCAGCCAGGCTGGCGCCGTTTGTCTTGGTTCTGGCCCGCTTATGCCGTAACTGGCTGGTCAGGGATCAGAAGGCCGCAGATCAGGCGCGCGGCGTCACGGCCTGGCGGAACGCCGCCAGGGGAGAGGGCAGGATGATCGTCGGCATTGGCTCGGATCTTTGCGATATCAATCGTATACAAAAGTCCCTGAACCGGTTCGGCGACCGGTTCACCCATCGCGTCTTCACGGAGGGCGAGCGGGTGAAAAGTGACCGCCGCGCCGCGCGGGCGGCGTCGTATGCCCGGCGTTTCGCCGCCAAGGAGGCCTGCTCCAAGGCGCTGGGCACGGGCCTGCGCCTCGGCGTCTTCTGGCGCGACATGGAGGTGGTCAACCTGCCTGGCGGGCGGCCCACCATGCGCCTCACCGGCGGCGCCCTCGCGCGCCTGAACGCGATGGTTCCGCCGGGCATGCAGCCGGTGATCCACGTTTCGCTCACCGATGATCCGCCAGTGGCCCAGGCGTTCGTCATCATCGAAGCGCTGCCGGCGGCGCCCCATGGGCAGGGGGCGGCCTGATCCCGGCTTCGCAAGGCTGCAAGTCTGCAAGGCCAAACGGCGCCTGCGCGGCGATGGGCGCCTGCGCCGGTTTGCGGGGACCATGGCCCCGTTCGCGCCGCAATCCGGGGCGATAGAACGGTTGCATACTTTCCGGCCGCCTGCCGGCGACCATCCCGGCGCATGTCCTGGAACGGTCGCTGGAGGGCATGTTCGCTTACGCCCGGACCTGTACGCCAGTTGCTGCGCGGCCGGCGGCCTGCGAGCGCGATTGAGCCGGGCTGCGCCTTGGAGTATCCATGGCGCGCGGCGGGGGCGGGCGCGATCGGCGCGATCGGCTGGCCCCGCGACGCGCATGTTGCGGTTGCGCGACATCAGGTTCCCAAACCGGGGCCCGGCGTCGTGCAACCGCAACATGCCCGAACGCCAGCTTCAGGGCCGGCGCTTCATCTGAAACCCATTTCGCCGGTCAGGCCGTGACCGGCCACGGAAGGCCGGTGCATGGCGCGCACGGATGTTGAAAACCGGGAGAAGCCGTCGAAAGACGGCGGCCTCTACGAAACCGTCAAGGTCATTGTCCAGGCGCTGCTCATCGCGGTCGTCGTGCGCACCCTGCTGTTCCAGCCGTTCAACATTCCCTCGGGCTCGCTGATCCCGACGCTGCTGATCGGCGATTACCTGTTCGTGTCGAAATATTCCTACGGCTATTCGAAATACTCCATTCCGTTCAGCCCGCCGGTGTTCAATGGCCGCATCCTCGCCTCGGAGCCGAAGCGCGGCGACGTGGCGGTGTTCAAGCTGCCGAAGGACAATTCCACCGACTATATCAAGCGCGTCATCGGCCTGCCGGGCGACCGCGTCCAGATGCGCGACGGGCGGCTGTATATCAATGACCAGTTGGTCGAGCGCCAGCGCATCGAGGATTACGTCACCTCTGACTCCTGGGGGCGTCAGGTTCCGGTGCCGCAATATATCGAGACGCTGCCGGGCGGCGTGAAACACCGGGTGATCGAGCGTGACGGCGACAAGGGTTACTGGGACAACACCTATGTCTACACCGTGCCGGCCGGTCATTACTTCATGATGGGCGACAACCGCGACAACTCCACCGACAGCCGTGATGAATCGAGCGTTGGCTATGTGCCGTTCGAGAATTTCATTGGTCGCGCCGAACTGATTTTCTTCTCGGTGAAGGAGGATTCGGCCGCCTGGCAGTTCTGGAAATGGCCGTGGAGCGTGCGCTGGGATCGCATGTTCACCAGGGTTCGCTGACATGGCCGCGCGCAAACCACCGCTGGCGGCGCTGGAAGCCGCCGTTGGCCACAGCTTCACCGACCGTTCGCTGCTGGAGCGGGCGCTGACCCACGTAAGCGGCGCCGACGATCGCATCGGCTCCTACCAGCGGCTGGAATTCCTGGGCGACCGGGTGCTGGGCCTGGTGGTGGCGGAAATGCTGTTCCGCACGTTCCCGGCGGCGGAGGAGGGCGAGCTGTCGCGCCGCCTCGCCGAGCTGGTGCGCCGCGAAACCTGCACGGAGGTGGCCCGCGCCTGGGATGTGCCGCCGCACCTGCGCCTCGCCGCCGGCGGCGCCTTCCCGCGCGCCCGCCAGAACGTTTCGCTGCTCGCCGATGTGTGCGAGGCGATTGTTGGCGCGGTGTATCTCGATGGCGGCCATGGCGCGGCCGCCGCTGTGGTGCGCGCCGCCTTCGGGCCGCGCATGCACGCGCCGCAGCGGCCGCTGCGCGACGCCAAGACCACCTTGCAGGAGTGGGCCCACGCCCGCGGCCTGCCCAATCCCGGCTACGAACTGGTGGAAACGACCGGGCCGGACCACGCGCCGGTCTTCACCATTTCCACCCAGGTCCAGGGCTTCGAACCCTGCATCGGCAAGGGCGCCTCCAAGCGCGCCGCCGAGCAGGACGCCGCCGGCCAGTTTCTCGCGCGCGAAGGCGCCGATCCGACGTGAAAAGGCGCCGATCCGACATGAACAAGGGCATACATGACTGACGAAACCACTCCGCCGGCTCCAGGCGCCGGCGACGGCCAGGACGGGGCGCTGCAAACGCGCTGCGGCTTCATTGCCCTGATCGGCGCGCCCAACGCCGGCAAGTCGACCCTGCTCAACGCCCTTGTCGGCGCCAAGGTGTCGATCATTTCCCGCAAGGTGCAGACCACCCGCGTGCTGGTGCGCGGCATCGCCATTCACGGCGACAGCCAGATGATTTTCGTCGACACGCCTGGCATCTTCCGGCCGAAGCGCCGGCTCGACCGGGCCATGGTCACCACCGCCTGGGGCGGCGCCGGCGACGCTGACGTCGTCTGCCTCCTGGTCGACGCCCGCAAGGGCGTGGATGAGGAAGTGGAGGCGGTGCTGGAGCGGCTGGCCGAGGTGCGCAAGCCCAAGGTGCTGATCCTCAACAAGATCGACCTGATCCAGCGCGAGCGTCTGCTCGCCCTGGCGGCGGCGGTCAATGAAAAGGGCGATTTCCAGCGCACGTTCATGGTTTCCGCCATGAAGGGCGACGGCGTCGGCGACCTCAAGGCGTGGCTGGCCGAACGCATGCCGGTTGATCACTGGCACTACCCCGAGGATCAGATCGCCGACGCGCCGCTGCGCCAGCTGGCGGCCGAGATCACCCGCGAAAAGCTGTTCGATCGCCTGCACGACGAACTGCCCTATGCCTCCACGGTGGAAACCGACACGTGGACGCAACAGCGCGACGGCTCGGTGCGCATCGAGCAGACCATCTTTGTCGAGCGCGAGAGCCAGCGCAGCATCGTGCTGGGCAAGGGCGGCCAGACCATCAAGGCCATTGGCTCTGCCGCCCGCGTCGATATCGCCGAGGCGGCCGACGCGAAAGTGCACCTGTTCCTGTTCGTCAAGGTGCGCGAGAACTGGGGCGACGACCCGGCCCGCTATCGCGAGATGGGGCTGGAGTTCCCGCGCAACTGAGCCGGCGAGCCGATCGGCCCCCTGGGGAACCGGCGACGCCGCCTGGCTGGAGGCGCCCGGAAGCCTGTCGGCTTGCCCATCCTGGCCGCGCCTGATCCGGCCAGGATGGGCCAGACAGGATGGCCCGGAATTGGCCAGTCCGGCGCCCGCCGCGCCCGCGCGGCGTCGCCAGCCAGAAACACGACCACAACGGCGCCGGGACCAGACGTTCCGTAGCCCGGGCCAGCGGAGAGGCCATGGAATGGGCTGACGAAGGCGTGGTGCTCGGCGTGCGCCGTCTTGGCGAAAGCAGCGTCATTCTTGAAGTCATGACCCGCGCCCATGGCCGTCACGCCGGCGTGGTGCGCGGCGGGCGCTCGGGCCGCATGCGTCCGGTGCTTCAGCCTGGCAACTCGGTTTCCCTGGTGTGGCGGGCCCGCATCGAGGAGCAGCTGGGCGTGTTCGCGGTGGAGGGCGGCCAGTTGCGGGCGGCGCGCTATATGGGCTCGGCCCTGGCGCTCAACCTGCTCGGCGCGGCGGTGGCGTTGACGCGCCTGCTGCCGGAGCGTGACCCCCATGCGGATGTGCACGACGCCCTGGCCCTGCTGGCCGACCATGTGGGCGATGATGCGGTGGGCCCTGGCCTGCTGGCCCTGTTCGAGCTGTCATTGCTGGCCGAGCTGGGGTTTGGCCTCGACCTCTCGCGCTGCGTCGCCACCGGCGTCACGGAGCATCTGGCGTATGTCTCGCCGAAGTCGGGGTGCGCCGTGTCGGCCACGGCTGGCGAGCCCTGGAAGGACCGGTTGTTGCCGCTGCCGCCGTTTCTTTCCGGCGCGCTGGCGACGCCCCCGTCGCCGCAGGACGTGCTCGCCGCCCTGCGCGTCACCGGTTTTTTCCTGACCCGTCATGTCTACGGACCACGCGGCATGCCAGCGCCGGACGGGCGCGAACGCGTCATCGCCATCCTGCAACGCCTGAGCGACGCCAGCCCCCAATAAGGCCGGAATTCCGGCCCAGGCCCCCTGGGCGCCCGGGGATGTGTCTGGCGGGCGCCGGCAAAAGGCGCCGGCCCGGCGCAACCCAGGGGCGCGCTGGCGCGGCTGGCCGCGCGGTCCATTCAAAAGCAGGATGCGGATATCGCGTCAGGTCAGGAGATGGCATCCGGTTTCGGGAAACATCCGGCGCCCGCGCGACGCCCGAATTCTCTGGAGCCAGATCCATGTCCGCCCTGCCCATCGCCGCCAATGCGGACCACACTGACGCGGACCTGAACCGGGCCGGCCCCGCGCATGTGACCGCCGTCGCAACCAGCGAATTCCGCGCCGGCTGGCCGGCGGTGCTGGCCTGCTTCGCCATGGCCATTTTCGTCTGGGGCTTCGGCTTCTACGGCCAGCCAGTCTATCTGGCGGAGTTGCAGCGCGCCAATGGCTGGTCCACGGCGCTGGTTTCGGCCTCCATCACCTTTTATTACGTCTTTGGCGCCGCCTGTCTGCTCTGGGTCAGCGTCCTGTTTTCGCGGGTGGACTTGCGGATTCTGCTTTGTGGCGGCGTCTGCGTCATGGCCCTTGGCGCCATCGGCGTGGCCAACGCCCGCCACCCGGTCACGCTGTTCGCGAGCAGCGCGGTGCTGGGCGTCGGTTGGGCGGCCACCAGCTCCACCGCCATTTCCACCACGCTCGCCCGCTGGTTCGATCGCAAGCGTGGCCTCGCCATCAGCCTGGCCCTCAACGGCGCCAGTCTCGCCGGGGTCTTCGTCGCGCCGCTGCTGGTGCGGCTCAGCGCCGTGTACGGCCTCGCCGCCAGCGTCACCGGGCTCAGCCTCGCCATGCTGGCGTTGCTGCTGCCGTTGCTGGTCTTCGGCCTTGCCAGCCGGGCGCCGGTCCCGGACGCGGAGCCCCATGCGGTGGTCAGTGGTTCTGACCGCGCGCCGGATGGCCCCGCCAACTGGCGCGACGCCATGCGCTCCCTGCATTTCTGGAGCATCGCCGCGCCCTTTGCCCTGGGGTTCGGCGCCCAGGTCGGCTTCCTGATGCACCAGGTGGCGCTGTTGCTGCCGGCCCTGGGGTCGGAGCAAACCGCCGTGGCCCTGATGGCCGGCTCCTTCGCCGCCTTCGCCGGGCGGGTCGCCCTTGGCTTTGTCATCGACCGGGTCAACCAGCGCCTGACGACAGCGCTCAGCATCGGCAGTCAGGCGCTGGCGCTGGTCGCCATCATCATCTGGCCGCGCAGCCCGCAGGTTCTGTTTCCGGCGGTGATCCTGTTCGGCCTCTCGGTCGGCAACCTGATCACGCTGCCCGCCACCATTATCCAGCATGAATTTCCCGCCCGCGCTTTCAGCCTGATCATGGGCATGACAGTGGCCACGGGGCAGTTTTTCTATGCCTTCTTCCCGGCTGTCGTCGGCGTCGTGCACGACCTCACCGGCGGCTATGGCGCGCCCCTGGCCCTGTGCGTGGCCCTCCAGATCATCGCCGCGGTGTTGCTGCTGCGCCCGCCCAGGCGGGATAACGTGGGAAGCCCCATGTAAATACTTGCGTTCAGAGGGTTTGTTCGCTACCCGTTCTCATGTCTTCGGGCGGCTGTTCCTGCATGCGCCCGGCCGTCGATCGGGCGCGCGCTTTCGCCGTTGGGCCGATTGTATCGCCGCGCTGGTTTCGGTCGCGATGACAGTTCGCCATCGGCGCCGGTCTGCGGCGTGTACCGGGGGAGGCAATGGGCAAAGAGGTCGGGACGCCGCCGGACGACGGCATTGAGAATGTCGAGCTGCGTGAGGCGCTGGAGCAGCGCTATCTCGACTACGCCCTCTCGACCATCATGCATCGCGCCCTGCCGGATGCGCGCGATGGCCTGAAGCCGGTCCACCGCCGCATTCTCTACGGCATGCGCCTGCTGCGGCTTGATCCGGGCTCGCCGTTCAAGAAATCCGCCAAGGTCGTCGGCGACGTGATGGGTTCGTTCCATCCGCACGGCGATCAGGCCATCTACGACGCCATGGTGCGGCTCGCCCAGGATTTCGCCTCGCGCTATCCGCTGGTGGAGGGGCAGGGCAACTTCGGCAATATCGACGGCGACGGCCCGGCCGCCCACCGCTACACCGAAGCGCGCATGACCGACGTGGCCCGGTTGCTGCTTCAGGATATCGACAACGACACCGTTGATTTCCGCCCCAATTACGATGGCTCCACCATGGAGCCGGCGGTGCTGCCGTCGGCTTTCCCCAACCTGCTGGCCAATGGGTCGCAGGGCATCGCCGTCGGCATGGCCACGTCGATCCCGCCGCACAACGTCGCCGAACTGTGCGAGGCGGCGCTTTATCTGATCACCCACCCGGAAGCGACGTCGGAGCAGTTGCTCAACTTCGTCCAGGGGCCGGATTTTCCCACTGGCGGCGTCATTGTCGAGCCGCGCGTCAATATCGTCGACGCCTACCGGAGCGGCCGCGGCGGTTTTCGCGTGCGCGCCCGCTGGGAGAAGGAAGACGCGGGGCGCGGCGGCTGGGTCGCCGTGGTTACGGAAATCCCCTATCTGGTGCCCAAGGCGCGGCTGATCGAGAAGATCGCCGACCTGTTGCAGGACAAGAAGCTGCCGCTGGTCGCCGACGTGCGCGATGAATCGGCCGAGGACGTGCGCGTTGTTTTCGAGCCGCGCTCGCGGACGGTCGACCCGGAACTGATGATGGAATCGCTGTACCGGCTCACCGAGCTGGAGAGCCGGGTTCCGCTCAACCTGAACGTGCTCACCGCCGGGCGCGTGCCGCGCGTGCTGGGCCTCGCCGAGGTGTTGCGCGAGTGGGTGGATCACCGCCGCGACGTGTTGCAGCGTGGCTCGCGCCATCGCCTCGGCGTCATTGGTCGGCGCCTGGAGATCCTTGGCGGCCTGCTGATCGTCTATCTCGATCTCGATGAGGTGATCCGCATCATCCGCGAGGAGGACGAGGCGAAGCCGGCGCTGATGAAGCGCTTTGATCTTACGGAAATCCAGGCCAACGCCATTCTCGACACCCGCCTGCGCGCCCTGCGCAAGCTGGAGGAGATGCAGCTGCGCACCGAACAGGAGGCGCTGCAGAAAGAAGAGGCCGAACTGAACGCGCTGCTCGGCTCGGAAGCGGCGCAGTGGAAAAAGGTGTCCACGGAAATCCGCGCCCTGCGCAAGCTGTTCGGGCCCGAAACGCCGCTGGGACGCCGCCGCACCACCTTCGCTGACGCGCCAGCCGCCGGGGCCATCGACCTGACCGAGGCCATGGTCGAGCGCGAGCCAGTCACCGTGGTGGTGTCGGCCAAGGGCTGGATCCGCGCCCTCAAGGGCCATGTGGCGGATGTGTCCGGCCTTCAGTTCAAGGGCGACGACAGCCTGGCCCTGTCGTTCCACGCCGAAACCACCTCGCGCATCCTGCTGGCCGACAGCACCGGCCGCGTCTTCACCATCGAGGCCGCGAAGCTGCCGGGCGGGCGGGGCGTTGGCGATCCGCTGCGCATCTTGATCGACATGGACGAGAACGCCAGCATCGTCGCGGCCTGGCCCTGGCGCCAGGGCGAGAAGATGCTGATGATGTCCAGCGAGGGGCGCGGCTTCGTCGCCAGCTCCGACGACATGGTCGCCAACACCCGCAAGGGCAAGCAGATCATGGTGATGGACGCGCCGCACAAACTGGCGGTGTGCGCGCCGGTCGCCGGCGATCATCTCGCCATCATCGGCCAGAACCGCAAACTGCTGGTGTTCCCGCTGATTCAGGCGCCGGAGATGACGCGCGGCAAGGGCGTGCGCCTGCAAAAATATCGCGACGGCGGCGCCGCGGACGCCAAGACCTTCAACCTCGCCGAAGGTCTGACCTGGAAGGATACCTCCGGCCGCACCTGGACCGTGAACGAAAACGACCTGCGCGACTGGGTCGGCAACCGCGCCGAAGCAGGCCGGCTGCCGCCCAAGGGGTTCCCGCGCAACAACCGGTTCGGTTAGGCCGCGCGCGGCCCCGCGCTGGTGGGGCCGGGGCGGGCGGGCGCTTGCCTGTTCCGCCCGCCCGCCACAAGCCGGTCTGTTCAGGTTGCCTGCCTGAGGACGCCCCCAAAGGACGCCCCCCAAAAGGACGCCTCCAAGGGACGCCTCCAAGGGATGCCCAGGGGGAGCAACGCCCCCTGGCGGCTTTGCCCGCTCCACCTGACGGGGCGCGTTGAAAGGGCATGCGGCGGTGGCCCGCTGTTGGCGGGCGCCGCGGCCGCGCCCGGACCATGCCGGATGGCGGGAGGCAGAGCGATGACAGTCAGGCGGATCGTGGCGAACATTGCCGCCGGCGACATCAGTCGCGCCCGGGCGTTTTACGGCGATGTGCTCGATCTGGACGTGGTGATGGACCACGGCTGGATTGTCACCTTCGCCAGCGGGGCGGCGGCGCCGGCTCAGGTCAGCATCGCCAGCGCAGGAGGAAGCGACCAGCCGGTTCCTGACCTTTCCATTGAGGTTGACAATCTGGACGAGGTGATTGACCGGCTCGCCCGGGCCGGTTTTCCCCTGGTCTATGGCCCGGCTGTCGAACCATGGGGCGTGCGCCGCCTGTTCGTCCGCGATCCATTCGGCCGGCTGGTCAATATTCTGACCCATATCTGAGCGGCCAACCCGCGACAGGCGCGTCCAGCGTCAACGCGCCGCCGCCAGGCGTCTCCTCTCCCACATCTGATTCAGACCCGACGCGGCGGCCCGCGCCGTGGGCTCTGGACGCGCTTTCAATCCTGAACTAGCGTTTGATTGGCGCCGGCGGCGACTGCCTCCGGTCGCGTGTTTCAGGCGCGCCGCCGGATGGAACGCCGGAAGGGACGCGGAGCGTGGGTGGCGCTTTTGTCGCATCGCCGCGCCGCCGCGCGAGGTCTCCACAGGGGGCGACGTTACAAGGGCAACGCTCCGCGGCTGGCGGGCAGCTGCCCGGGGGGAGGAAACAATGGCGGAATATGAAACCGTGCTGGTTGAGCGGCCGGCGGAGGGCGTGGCCCGCATCGTGATGAACCGGCCTGGGGCCCGTAACGCCCAGAACCTCCAGATGACTTACGATCTCAACGCCGCCTTCGACGCGGCCGCCGCCGACGACGCGGTGAAGGTCATCATCCTGGCGGGCGCCGATCCGCACTTTTCGGCCGGTCATGACCTGCGCGCCGGCGCGAAGAACGCGGCCGGGGTTGATTTCCCGCCGGTGTTCAACTGGGGCGGTTTCGCCGAGCCTGGCGCCCATGGTCTTTATGCCCGCGAG
>Ga0180223_1000532_pt1 | contig 45956 bp, 29 predicted proteins | sample eDN5th30CKraftOP_FD_151337 | JGI IMG/M metagenome (GOLD analysis project Ga0180223, IMG submission 151337) | Enriched Organic Plus compost microbial communities from Emeryville, California, USA - eDNA 5th pass 30_C Kraft OP (version 2) (version 2) ... | reverse complement strand
TGAGGCCGGCCTCAAGGCGGCGGAGGCCCGGTGGGTGCGGATCAACGCCCTTGCCCAACGCGGCGTCGCCTCGCAGAAGGAGCGGGACGACGCCCGCGCCGCCTTCGACCAGTCCGCCGCCGCCGTCCGCCAGGGCGAGGCGGCCCTGGACGTGGCCCGGCAGGATGCGGAAACCACCCGCATCAGCCGGCAGTCGCTGGAGGCCGCCGTCGCGGGCGCCGAAGCCGCCGTGCAACTGGCGCGCCTTGATCTGGACAGCACGCGCATCATCGCCCCCGCCGACGGCCGGGTGGGCGAGGTGGGCGCCCGTGTCGGCCAGTATGTGGCCGCCGGCACGCAACTGATGGGGCTGGCCCCCGACCAGGTCTGGGTGGTGGCGAATTTCAAGGAAACCCAGGTGCGCCACATGCACGTCGGCCAGCTGGCCAGCTTCACGGTTGACGCTCTGGGCGGACAGCGCTTCCAGGGACGCATCGACAATTTCTCCCCCGCCACCGCCTCCGAGTTCAGCGTGCTGAAAACCGATAACGCCACCGGTAACTTCACCAAGATCGTCCAGCGCGTGCCGGTGCGGATTCTCATTGATCCGGATCAGCCGCAGCTTGAGCGCCTCGCTTCCGGCCTTTCGGTGGTGGCGAGCGTCGACACCTCGGCGGCGGGGGCGCAGGTGCGGGTGGCGGGCGCGGCGCCGTAGGGTCGCGTCGGGGATGTTGCCGGCGTTCAGCCGGTGGGAAACCCTAAAAAAACCGGTCAGGTCTTGCCTGGCCGGTTTTTTCATGTCTGCTTGCGTCAACGCCTTTACATGCCGTTACGTCCCAGGAGGAGCCGTCCATGTCCGCACCCGCCGGAGCCGCGCCGTTCGCCGGCCAGTTTGGTTTCGCCATTCCGCAGGAATTCACCGATCTCGCTGACCGGATCGGCGCCTTCGTGCGCGAAAAGGTCATGCCATACGAAAATGATCCGCGCTGGGGCTCGCATGGGCCGTCAGATGAGATGCGGCGCGAGCTGGTGGCGCTGGCCAAGGCGGCGGGGGTGTTCGGTCCGCATTCCCCGGTCGAGTTTGGCGGTCTTGGCCTCGGCCATGTCGGCCGCGCCATCACCTTCATCTCCGCTGGCTATTCGATGCTCGGCCCGGTCGCCCTGCATTGCGCCGCCCCCGATGAAGGCAACATCCATCTGCTGGAGCTGGTGGCCAATGCGGAGCAGCGTGAGCGTTACCTGAAGCCGCTGGCCAGCGGCGTCGCCCGCTCCTGCTTCTGCATGACCGAGCCGGCTCCGGGCGCCGGCTCCGATCCGCGCCAGCTCGCCACTGTCGCGAAGCGCGACGGCGACGATTTCCTCATCAGCGGCCTGAAGTGGCTGATCACCGGCGCCGAAGGCGCCGAGTTCGCCATCATCATGGCCAAGATCGAGGGCGGTGAGGGCGATGGTCGTCCCACCATGTTCCTCAGCCCGATGAATGCGCCTGGCATTATCATCGAGCGCGCCCTCGACTCGCTGGATTGCAGCTTCGCCGGCGGTCACGCCGTGGTGCGCTTCGACAATCTGCGCGTGCCGTCCAGCGCCATCCTCGGCGAAGCGGGCCAGGGCCTGCGCTACGCCCAGGTGCGCCTCGCCCCGGCGCGTCTCACCCACTGCATGCGCTGGCTGGGCTCGGCCATGCGCGCCCACGACATCGCCGCCGACTACGCCCGCAAGCGCACCGCTTTCGGCAAGCCGCTGGCGGAGCACGAGGGCGTGTCGTTCATGCTGGCCGACAACCTCATGGACATCCATGTGGCGCGTCTCACCATCCTGCACACCGCATGGATGCTCGACCAGGGCGCCCAGGGCGGCAATGAAAGCTCGATGGCCAAGGTGATCTGCTCGGAAGCCATTTATCGCGTGGCGGATCGCTCCATGCAGATCCTCGGTGGCCTCGGCGTCACCCGCGACACCATGGTGGAGCGCATTTTCCGCGACGTGCGTTCGTTCCGCATCTACGATGGCCCGTCCGAGGTGCATCGCTGGGCCCTGGGCAAGCGCATCGCCGCCGGCGAGCTGGCGCCCTGAGGTGAGGAAGGGGGCGCCGCGACGGCGGCGCCTGCGCAACAGGCGACAGCGGGCTGCCCTGCGCCGGCGGCAGACCCGGACGCCTGACGCCTGCGCCCCGCGGCCTTGCGATTTGACTGCGGGGCGTTTCAAATGCCGGCGCAACATGACAGGCCCCGAGCAGGGCTGGCCCGTTCACGCTGAACCGGGCTTCGCCCTGTCCCCCTTATGGGCGCGTCTTGCCGACGGGGCGCCGTTCGCCTCACGGGGAAACGCGTCAGGGGCATGCAGGAGGAAACACCCAGATGAGCAACGTTGAAGCAAAGAGCGAGATTTCCGGCCGCGTGTTCCAGATCGCCGCTGAACCCGGCCAGCGGGTGGAAGAAGGCGACGCGGTCGTCATTCTCGAAGCCATGAAGATGGAAATCGCCGTGGAGGCGCCCAAGGCCGGCGTGGTGAAGGAAATCCGCGTCGCCGTGGAACAGCCCGTCGAAGAAGGCGACGTCATCGCCATCATCGAAACCGCCTGATCCAGCCCCGCTTGCCAGGACACCCCAACATGACCGGATCCGACTCCAGCGCCCCCGCCGGGGCTGGCCCCATCGTCGTCGCCTCCCAGTTGGGCAGCGCCTTCGCCCGCATTCTGGGCGAGGCGGGTCTCGACGTGCGCGTGCATGACCAGCACACGCCGCCCTGGATGGTCGATCCGGACGTGAACGTCGTGGTCACCCAGCCGAAATGCTGGGTGGGCGCGCCGGCGGAGCAACCTGCCGGCTGGCCTGGCGCCGTGCGGTTCATCCAGCTCGGATCGGCCGGCATCGACGGCTATCCGGCCTGGATGTTCAATGGCCCGGTGGTGGCCACCAGCCGGGGCGTCGCCGCGCCGCCGATCAGTGAATATGTGCTGACGGCGATGCTGACCGTCGCCAAGGAGTTTGACCGCCTCGCCGTCACTGGCCCGGAGCAGTGGAAGGCCCGCCGCCTCGGCGGCCTCTACGGCGCGCGCCTGGGCCTTGTCGGCTACGGCGCCATTGGCGAGGCGGTGGCGACCCGCGCCCGCGCCTTCGGCATGAAGGTGAGCGCCCTGCGGCGGCGCGGCGGCGTCGCCATGGACGGGGTGGAGCCGGCGGGTTCCGTCGCGGAACTGGCGGCGACCTGCGACCATCTGGTGCTGGCGCTGCCGCTGACGCCGGAAAGTCGGGGCATCGTCAACCGCGCGGCGCTGATGGGCGCGAAGCCGGGCCTGCATCTGATCAATATCTCGCGCGGCGGCCTTGTGGACCAGGAAGCGCTGCTGGAGGCGCTCGATCATGGCCCTGTCGGCTTCGCCACGCTCGACGTGACCGAGCCGGAGCCGCTTCCCGCCGGGCACATCTTCTACAGCCACCCGAAAATTCGCCTGACGCCGCATATTTCCTGGGCCGATTCCGATACGCAGGTCCGGCTCGGCGAGAAGGCGGCGGCCAATATCCGCGCCTTCGCGGCGGGCCGGCCGCCACAGGACGTGGTGGTGGCCGGCGCCGCCTATTAAGGCCGGTCCGCTGGACCGGATGTCGTCCGGCCGCCAGCGCGGGGCATCGCCCTGATATGAAAATGAGGGCGCGCGCCCGGATCATGGGGGAAACACATGAGCTATCGTCTCATCGGGGCTGAACTGTCGCCGTACTCGGTGAAGGTGCGTTCGTATCTGCGTTACAAGCAGTTGCCGCACCAGTGGATCAATCGCGGGCCGGCCAGTCAGGACGAATTCCAGAAACACGCCAAACTGCCGCTCATTCCGCTGCTGATCACGCCGGACGGGCAGGGCCTGCAGGATTCCACGCCCATCATCGAGGCGCTGGAGGCGCAGCATCCGCAGCCGTCGATCCACCCGGACGATCCGGTCGCCGCCTTCGTGTCGGCGCTGGTGGAGGAATATGGCGACGAATGGGGCAACAAGCCCATGTTCCACTACCGCTGGCGCCGTGACGTTGACGCGCAGTCAGGCGCGGAGCGCATCGTTTCCGGCTCCATGCCGGACCTTGCCGGCGCGGCGAAGGACAAGGCGGTCGCCGGGGTCAAGGAGCGCATGGTGTCGCGCCTGTCGTTCGTCGGCTCGTCCGACGCCACCGCGCCGTTGATCGAGGCCAGCCTGGCCCGCGTGCTGGCCATTCTTGAGCGCCACCTCGCCAGCCGGCCCTATCTGTTTGGCGGCCGGCCGGCGTTTGGCGATTTCGGCCTGTTCGCCCAGCTTTATGAATGCTCCACCGATCCGACTCCGGGCGCCATCATGCGGGACACCGCGCCGAACACCCTGGCCTGGATCGCGCGCATGCTTGATCCCAGGGCCGAAGGGGCCTTTGAAAGCTGGGACAGCCTGAAGGCGACGCTGACGCCGCTGTTACGCGATGAGATCGCCGCCGTGTTCCTGCCGTGGACGCGGGCCAACGCCGCCGCGGTCGCCGCCGGCGAAGCCACCTTCTCCGTGCAACTGCCCGATGGGCCGTTTTCGCAGGAAACCCAGAAATATCACGCCCGGTCGCTGGCGGCGCTGGGCAAGAAATATGCGGAGGCCGCGCGCGATCCGGCCGTGCCGGCGGCGTTGGCGGAAGCTGGCGTGCGCCTCGACGGCTGACGGCTCGCGGGCTGGGGGGAGGCGCCGCGGGCGCGCTGGCGACCGGGCCCAGGCAAGGTCGACGCATCCGCCGGACAGGATTTGGCCGTGGCGCCCATCGGCTCCAGCGCGGCTCCATTGGCGCGGGCCGCCTGGCGTTCATGCCGTTCAGCCAGCCGGCGCGTCCGGTCGCGTGGGCGACAGATTTTCCAGCTATTGATCCAGGCCTGCGCGGAAGCCCGAAGGTTGTTCCGTCGCGTCCGATAGCCCTTTTCCAGGATATTGCCAGTCAAAAAGCCCGCGTATAACCTGAGGGATACGTGCGGGCTGGTGTTCCTTTCCAATCCCGCGCAACCGGCGGCAAATCCATTCGGGCTGAGCAGGAATTTTGCCATATATCTCTGATTTCACGCGGTTTCCTGATGCAAGGCGGCGACCACTTCGCCGGGAAGCGCGATAGGGTGTCCGGCAGGGCGTATGGCGCAGGTGGTTGAACAGCTCACGGCGCCAGGCGCCGGCGATGACGCCAGTTTTGATGTTCTGGTCGTTGGCGGCGGCGTCAACGGCTGCGGCGTCGCCCGGGATGCGGCCGGGCGCGGTCTGCGCGTCGCGCTTGTCGAGCAGGATGATCTGGCCTCCTGGACCTCGTCGGCCAGCACCAAGTTGATTCACGGCGGTCTGCGCTATCTTGAATATTATGAATTTCGCCTCGTGCGGGAGGCGTTGCAGGAGCGCGAGCGGCTGCTGGCGATCGCGCCGCACATCATCCAGCCGCTGCGTTTTGTGCTGCCGCATGAGCCGGGGTTGCGGCCCGCATGGCTGATCCGCGCCGGCCTGTTCATCTACGATCATCTGGGCGGGCGCAGCAGCCTGCCGCGCGCGCGCGGCGTGCGCCTCCGGGAGAGCCCGGACGGCGCGCCGTTGCAGGCGCGGTTCGACAGAGGCTTCACCTATTACGATGGCGCGGTTGACGACAGCCGGCTGGTGATCCTCAACGCCATCGACGCGGCGGAGCGCGGCGCCCGCATCTGGACTGGCGTTCGCCTGACGGCGGCGGCCCGGCGCGGCGACGTGTGGGAGGCGCAACTGGCGCGGGCCGACGGAACGCGCTTCAGCGTGCGGGCGCGGACGCTTGTCAATGCCGCCGGGCCATGGGTCGCCTCCGTGCTGCGCGAGGCCATTGGCGTCGCCGGGCCGGAGCAATTGCGCCTGGTCAAGGGCAGCCATATCGCGGTTCCCGCCCTGTATGAGGGCGATCACGCCTATATTTTCCAGAACGGCGATGGCCGTATCGTCTTCGCCATCCCGTGGCGGAGCGGGTTGACCATGATTGGCACGACCGACGAGCCGTTTTCAGGCGACCCGTCGCATGTGGCGATCTCTCCGGGCGAAATCGCTTATCTCTGCGCCTGCGTCAGCGAATACTTCAAGCAGCCGGTGCGCCCCCAGGACGTGGTCGCCAGCTTTTCCGGCGTGCGGCCGCTCTATGACGACGCGGCGACGAGCGCCAGCGCGGTGACGCGCGATTACGTGCTGGCGGTCGACGGCGTCCCGGACGCGCCGCCCGTGCTGTCGGTTTTCGGCGGCAAGATCACCACCTACCGGCGTCTCGCCGAGCACGCGCTCGAAAAGCTCGCGCCATGGTTGCCGCAAGCGGGCGCGCCATGGACCGGCGCGGCCCCCCTGCCGGGCGGCGACCTCGGCGCCGCTGCTCCCGGCGAGGACCGGCTGGCCGCCTTCATCCACCGCCAGCAGGCGCGTTACGCCTTCGCGCCGCCGGCGCTGGTGGCGCGCATGGCGCGCGCTTACGGGACGCGCATGGATCTCATCCTCGGCGGATGCGCCGCCATGACCGATCTGGGCGAAAGCTTCGGCGCGGACCTGCACGCGGCGGAGGTCGATTATCTCGTCGCCAGGGAATGGGCGCGGACGACGGACGACATCCTGTGGCGGCGCACCCGTCTGGGACTTGCCCTGCCGGAGGAAGGCAGGGCGCGTCTCAAGGCGTATCTGGAGGGTGTCCGGTGAAACGGGCAGGGCATGACAACGCGGTTTGATTGCAGGCATTTTCCGCGCGAAACCTGGAATCCGCTTTTCTGGAAAACGTGACTGGCGCGCAGCCAGCGGGCAAGGAGACAGCCGCCATGCGTGACTATGTGGGCGCCATCGACCAGGGCACCACCAGCAGCCGCTTCATCGTGTTCGACGGCGAGGGCGGTGTTGTCGGCGTGGCGCAGCGCGAGCATGAGCAGATTTATCCTGGCCCCGGGATGGTTGAGCACGATCCGCTGGAGATCTGGCGCAACACCCGCGCCGTCATCATCGATGGCCTGGCGGCGGCGGGCGTCGGCCTGCACAGGCTCGCCGCGGTCGGCATCACCAACCAGCGCGAAACCACGGTGCTCTGGGATCGCCACACCGGCGAGCCGGTGCATAACGCCCTGGTCTGGCAGGATACGCGCGTCAATGATCTGGTCGCCGCCTATGGCCGCGATGGCGGCAAGGACCAGTTGCGGGCCCGCACGGGCCTGCCGCTCGCCAGCTATTTTTCCGGCCTCAAACTGCGCTGGCTGCTGGACCACGTTCCTGACGCCCGGGCGCGGGCGGAAGCCGGCGACCTGCTGTTCGGCAACATTGACGCCTGGCTGATGTGGCGGCTGACCGGCGGCCCCGAAGGCGGGCTGCATGTCACCGACGTGACCAACGCCAGCCGCACCCAGCTGATGAATCTGGCGACGCTGGACTGGGACCTGGACATCCTGCGCCTGTTCGATATTCCGGCGGCGGTGCTGCCGCGCATCGTCTCCTCCAGCGCCGTCTATGCGGAGGCGCGGATTCCGGAGCTGCGCGACATTCCGCTGGCCGGCATCCTCGGCGACCAGCAGGCGGCGCTGTTCGGGCAGGCCTGTCTCGCGCCGGGCGACATCAAAAACACTTATGGCACCGGCTGCTTCATGCTGATGAACACCGGCGGGCAGCCGGTGCAGTCGCGCTCGGGCCTGTTGACCACGGTGGCGCACCGGCTTGGCGAGGAGCCGCCCGTCTATGCGCTGGAGGGTTCGATCGCCGTCACCGGCGCCCTTGTGCAATGGCTGCGCGACAATCTCGGGCTGATCAATCGCAGCGAGGAGATCGAGGCGCTGGCCCGCAGCGTGCCTGACAACGGCGACGTCTATTTCGTGCCGGCCTTCTCCGGCCTTTACGCGCCACACTGGCGCGAGGACGCGCGCGGGGTGATCGCCGGCCTGACCCGTTTCGCCGGCAAGGGGCATCTGGCGCGGGCGGCGCTGGAGGCCACGGCGTTCCAGACCTGGGACGTGTTGCAGGCGATGCGCGCGGATTCCGGCCTTGCCGTCACCTCCCTGCGCGCCGACGGCGGCATGGTGGCGAATGAATTGCTGATGCAGTTCCAGGCTGACCTTTTGGGGGCGGAGGTGGTGCTGCCCACGGTCACCGAGACGACGGCGTTGGGAGCTGCCTACGCCGCTGGCCTGGCGGTTGGCTTCTGGCGGACGCCGGCGGACATTGTCGCCAACTGGCGCGCCAACCGGGTATTCCAGCCGCGCATGCCAGTGGCGGAGCGGACCCGCCTGCTGGGCCGCTGGTCCAGGGCGGTGGAGCGCTCGTTCGGCTGGGTGGAGGGGTAGAACGCATCAGTCCAGGCGGCGGCGCGCCGGTCTGCGAGGCGAAGCAGACGACGCCCGCCTGGCGGCGCACCTATCGCGCCGCCGCCATCACGTCCTTCATGGTGATGGTGGTGTCGGCCAGAAGCGCCGGATCAACGGACTTGCGCTGGTGGATCATCATTTTCGCCGCCATGAACTCCTGCGGCGCATTGGCGGCCTCCACGGCAAGCAGCCGGCCGGCGCCCAGATGGAACACGGCGAAATGGCCGCTGTCCGGCTCGCCGCGCGTCACCCGCTGGTCGGCGTCGAACGGCAATCCGGCGATTTGCAGCTTCACATCGTACTGGTCTGACCAGAACCAGGGCGTTTCGCTCGCGGGCGCTGGCTTGCCGGCAATGGCGTTCGCCGCCTGTTTCGCCTGCTCCAGGGCGCTGGGCACGCTTTCCAGCCGCGTCATGCGTTCGTACAGCGCCAGCGGACGGCGCGTCACATCGCCGATGGCGAAGATATGCGGATCCGACGTGCGGGCGTCGCCGTCGACAATGACGCCGTCATCGCAAGCAAGGCCCGCCGCCACCGCCAGCTCCACATTGGGAATGGCGCCAATGCCGACCAGCACGGCGTTGCAGGCGAGCGTTTCCCCGCCGGCGAGGCGCACGCCGGTCACGGCGCCGTCCCGGGATTCCAGCCCCGCCACGGTAACGCCGGTGCGCAGGTCGACGCCCCGTGCGGCGTGCAGCCGGCTGAAGAAATCAGACATTTCCGGGCTGGCGACCCGGGCGAGCACGCGCGGCTCGCGCTCCAGCACCGTAACCGCGCCGCCGGCGGCGAGCGCCGATGCGGCCACCTCAAGCCCCACATAGCCGGCGCCGATGATGACGAGACGCTTGCCGGGCCCAAGGCGCTGGCGGAGCGCGTCGGCGTCGGCGCGGCTCCGCAGGGTCAGCACGCCCGCCAGAGGCTCCGTCACGCCAGGCAGCGGCCGCGCCCGGGCGCCAGTCGCCAGAATGAGCGCGCCGTAGGGCAGCACGGCGCCATCCGACAGGGCGACGGTGCGCGCCGCCGGATCAACCGCGCTGGCGCTGACGCCGAGATGCAGGTCGATGTGGTGGGCGGCGTACCAGTCGTCGCCCTTGAGGGCGAGGGCATTGTCCGCCGCCTCGCCCTTGAGCCACGCCTTTGACAGGGGCGGGCGCTGGTAGGGCAGGTGCGGCTCATCGCCGATCAGCGCGATGGGTCCGGCGAAACCGGCCTGGCGCAGGGCCACGGCCGCGGACCCGCCGGCATGTCCGGCGCCAACAATGACCACCGGCCCTTGCCCGGTTGCTGTGTCCTGCGTCATCGCGCGCGTTGTCCCCCTGAAGTAACTGTTGATGCGGAACCAGCGCCGCATCGCACGAATGACAGGCGCAGGACCAGCGGATCACCGACAAAATTCCGTCTGCGAAGTCGCATGGGTCCGGCCGCCGTCACGTTATGGTTGTGTGATGATATGGACCGAACGTCCCGTATGTCCAGCGCCAGTTATGGGCGGCGCAGGCTGTTGCGCGGCGGGCAGGCGCGGCCCATCGAAAAACGGGACCGCGCCCTATACAATGAGCATCGCCCGGAAGTCATTGACGTTGGTCAGGGTTGGCCCGGTCACGAGGCTGTCGCCCAGCGCTTCAAAAAAACCGTGTCCGTCGTGGCGGGCGAGAAAGGCGCGCGCGTCGAGGCCGGCGGCCACCGCCCGCGCCAGGGTGTCTGGCCGGATGATCGCCCCGGCGATGTCCGCCGCGCCGTCCACGCCGTCGGTGTCGGCCGCCAGCGCATGGATATGGTCCGCGCCGGCCAGTTGCAGGCACATGGCCAGCAGAAACTCCACGTTGCGACCGCCACGCGCCGTGCTGTCCAGCGGCTTCCGCAGGGTGACGGTGGTTTCGCCGCCGCTGAGCAGCACGCAGGGGCGGCCAAACGGCGCCGCGGCGGACGCCGCATGGCGCGCGATGCCCGCGAAGGCCCGGCCGACTTCGGCCGCCTCGCCCTCGATGGCGTCGCCGAGAATGACCGGGATCACGCCTTCACGGCGGGCGACATCCGCCGCCGCCGCCAGTGAAAGGCCCGGCGCGGCGATGATCCGCGTGTCGACCTGCGCCAGCCGCGCGTCGCCGGGTTTGATGCTTTCGCTTTCCGGGTTGTCCAGCCACGCCCGGACGCTGGCGGGGGCGTCGATGGCGTAGCGCGCCAGCACGGCCTGCGCCTCCTGACGGCTGCCTGGGTCGGCCACCGTCGGCCCGGAGGCGATCACGGCGGGATCGTCGCCCGGCACGTCGGAAATCAGCAGCGCGACCAAGCGCGCCGGCGCGGCGCGCGCCGCCAGTCGCCCGCCCTTCACGGCGGAGAGGTGCTTGCGCACCGTATTGATCTCACGGATCGTCGCGCCGCTGGCCAGCAACGCGTCGTTGACCGCCTGCTTGTCGGCGAGCGTGACGCCGTCGGCCGGCGCGGTCATCAACGCCGAACCGCCGCCGGAAATCAGGGCGATGACCAGATCGTCGGGGCCGAGGTCATCCAGCAGCGCCAGCATCTGGCGGGTGGCGGCCAGGCCGGCCGCGTCGGGCGTTGGGTGGGCCGCTTCAACGACGCGGATCCGCCGGCAGGGAACCGCCTGGCCGTAGCGCGTGATGACGAGGCCATGCAGCGGGCCGTCCCAGGTCTGCTCCAGGGCGTGGGCCATGGCCGCCGCCGCCTTGCCGGCGCCGACGACGAGGGTGCGTCCTTTTGGCCGGGGCGGCAGGGCGGCCGGCACGACGCGGGCCGGGTCGGCCGCGCTGATCGCCGCATCGAACAGCCGGCGCAGCAAGGCGCACGGCGCGGAATGGCGTGGAGATGAAGCCGTTGGGCGCATGCGGTGAAACTGCGGCCGGCGGCGGATGAATGCAATGGGGCCTGCCGCCCGGTGTTGACCAGGCGAGGCGCCGCGGTGTCAAAGGGACCCCTTCCAGTGACGACCTCGGTCGCCCGTCAGCAGGGGCGCCCATATAACAAAGGGGAACGGATTCAATGAAGCTGATGAAGCTGTGCGGCGGCGTTGCGCTCGCGCTCGCGCTGGGCGCCGCTCCGGCGCTGGCGGAGAAGAAGTACGATCCTGGCGCAACGGACACCACGATCAAGCTTGGCAATACGGTGCCGCATAGCGGGCCCGGGTCGCCGTATGGCGCCCTTGGACGCGCCGCGACCGCCTATTTCGAGATGCTCAACGACACGAAGGGCGGCATTAACGGCCGCAAGGTGACGGTGCTGTCGCTCGACGACGCCTATAGCCCGCCGAAGACCGTGGAAGCGACGCGGCGGCTGGTTGAAAGCGAACAGGTGCTGGCGCTGTTCGCCTCGCTTGGCACCGCGACCCAGGGCGCCGTCCAGAAGTACCTCAACGCCAAGGGCGTGCCGCAGCTGCTGCTGAACACTGGCGCGGGCCGCTGGAATGATCCGAAGCGCTTCCCGTGGACGACCCCCGGCCTGCCCATGTACGCGACCGAGGCCAAGATCCTGGCCAAGTACATCCTGGCGAAGCAGCCGGATCCGAAGATCGGCATTCTCGCCCAGCACGATGAACTGGGCAAGGAGTTCGTCCGCGAGCTGCGCGCCGCGCTGGGGCCAAAGGCCGACCAGATGATCGTGCAGGAGCTGAGCTACGAACTGTCCGATCCCACCGTCGACAGCCAGATCATCAAGCTGAAGAACGCTGGCGCCAATGTGTTCTTCAATGTCACCACGGGCAAGGCCACGTCGCAGTCGATCCGCAAGGCGGCGGAAATCGGCTGGAAGCCCCTGCACGTCATCATGAGCGGCTCCACGTCGTCCAACCTCATTCAGGCCGCGGGGCCGGAGAATGCGGTCGGCATGATCACGGTGAAATATCGCAAGAACGCCGGCGATCCCCAGTACGCCGATGATCCGGCGATGAAGGCGTTCGAGGCGTTCCGGGCGAAGTACCTGCCGAATGTCGACCCCGGCAACGACCTTGCTTTCGCCGGCTACGCCCAGGGGGTGGTGATGGGCAAGATCCTTGAGCTGTGCGGCGATGATCTGACGCGCGCCAATGTTCTGAAGCAGGCGACGACGCTGAAGGACGTCACCTCGCCGGCGCTGATCGAGGGCGTGACCTACAACACGCAGCCAGATGACTACTCGCCGTTCAGGACGCTCTCTGTGGCCGAGTTCGACGGCAAGCTCTGGAAGACCCTGGAGAAGATCACCGCCGACTGAGGCGCGTGATCAGCGGTTTGCCAACCGGAAACCCGTCAGGCCCTGTCTGGCGGGTTTTTTGTCTGGGGCGGCCTGTTTTCGGACGCGTGCAGGCTGAGCCCGCGAGGTCCATTCACCGGCGCCCGGCCTGGAGCTTGAGGACATACTCCGGCTCGATGCGGCCGCGAAGCACGTGGGCCGCGGCGATGAGGTTGCCGCGCAGGCGTCCGCGACGGTCGATCCATGGCTCCGGCCGCAGGCTGCGCGCGATGTTCGCCGCCAGATTGCGCAGGATCAGCCGGCGACCGAAGCTGGCGCTCATGGTTCCCTTGCGGATGAGATAGACGGGGTTCACCACCTGTGAATAACCGAAGCACAGGCCGCTGACGCGGCCGCCCTTGACGCCCAGATGCACCCCGGTGAGGTTCCCCAGCGCCACAATGCGGCCCCGTGGTCTGAACTGGCTGGTGAAATCGATGTCTTCCTGCCAGCCATAGAGCGGCAGGCGCTCGTCGAACCGCAATCCGCACACGGCGCTGGCGCGAACGCTCATGTTGCAGCCGTAACCCCCCGCCAGGTCCTGAACCGCCGGATAGCTGGCGGCGCGCGCGCCAACGCCAGGCAGAAGAGCGATCCCTTGCGCGAAGGTGAAGCCGGCCCCATGGGCGCCGTCCATCACGGCGTGCCCCCGGACAACCGCGTAATCGGGGTTGCTGGCGAAGGCGGCTTCCAGATTGGCGAGATAGTCCGGCGAGGGCAGGAAATCGTCATCGAAGAAGACGATGATGTCGGCGGTGTGTTCCGCCGCGTCGAGGGCGATATTGCGTTGCGCGCACGAGCCGCGCGCGCCGAACAGGCCGCGGATGACGACGCCCTGTGGACCACGGGCCAGGGCCAGGTCGCCAAGATGCTCCGGCCCTGGGGCGGACAGAAGGATCTCGTCGGGCAGCCGCTGCTGGTCCGCCAGATGGCCCAGGGTTTTCGCGACCAGTTCCGGCCGGTTGATGGTGGCGATGACAACGGTGATGCGCATGCGCTGCCTCATGACCAGCTCCGGGCTGGAGCCCTCCCAAACCTCTGCCAAACCGGGGGCCGGTGGGTTAGCCCGGCGCGCCGCCACGGCCGCCAGATGACCTGCCGCGTGGCGCGGCCCCGTGACGGCGAAGGGGCCCGGCCGGTAGTCCAGACGCCAGCAGATTGGGCCGGGGCGGAGCGCGTCTGCGACTACCGAAATGGAACGCGTCCATAGGCCAACAGCGCGCTCCCCGGCGCAAAGGTCGTAAATCGCGCCCGCCGCGTCTTCTTATGGATGAGGGGAAGCGCCGTGTTCTCATCCTGATAGCCGCCACACGCGCCAGGACCCAAGCGTTGTATGCTTCGATCACGCCCGGATGCAGGCCTCCGCCGGCTGCGTGAAGCTTGGGGGTGAGCACATCATGAAAAGACTTTCCACGTCCGCGACGGAGCCTGACCCGTTCATACGGGGCGGCGACGGTTGAACTGGCCCCGTTCCTCCCACACGCCTGTCTGGAGTTCGGGCTCTCACGCCCGCGGGCGATGCACGCGCGCTCGTGAAACCGCGTGCGGCATGGATCAGGCCGCGTGCGCGCGCGCCGGTCCAGGGCCTGACGGCCAGACGGCGACCCGTTCATCTGATCCGGCTCCCGGGTATTGAAGCTGAGGCGCGGCATGACTGAAACGCCACATATCCGCCCGGGGCAGACCATCAAGGCCGGCTTTTGGGTTATCGGCTCCAAGCTGGCGTCGAAGCTGGTGGATTTTGCCAGCCTCCTCGTCCTGGCGCGTTGTCTTGGGCCGGCGGATTTTGGCCTGGTGGCCATGGCGATGACGACGATCTTCATTGTCGAAGCCATCTTTGAACTCCCCCTGTCGGCGGCCCTCATCCGCTCCGCCGGCATTGGCGACGAAATCCTGCAGACAGCGTTCACCCTGGGGTTGTTGCGTGGCCTCACCATTGGAACGTTGCTGGCCGCCATTTCCTGGCCCATCGCGCTCCTCTACGGGGAGCCGCGGCTGGTGGGGCTGATCTGCGTCCTGGCGCTCGCGCCGGTGATGCGTGGCCTCATCAGTCCGCGCATGGTGATGTTCGCCCGGGCGATGAATTTTCGCCCCGAGGTGATGATGGAGGTGTCGGGCAAGGTGGTTGCGGCGATCGTGGCGATCGCCATTGCGATCTCGACCGCCAGCTACTGGGCGCTGGTCGCCGCCACGGTCCTCGGCCCGATGGTCATGATGGCCGCTTCCTACGGCATGGCGCCGATGCGCATCCGTTTGACCCTGAAGAACTGGAGGATTTTTTCAGACCTGGTCGGATGGAACATGCTGTCGCAACTGATCTCATCCATGAACTGGCAACTCGACCGCATGATCCTGCCGCGTTTTGTGGATGCGCACAGCTTTGGACAGTACACGATTTCCTCTGATCTGGTGTCCATTCCGTTCCAGGCGCTCCTGTACCCCCTGACCCGGCCGCTTCTCGCGATGCTCGCGGCCGGGCGGCAGGATTCCTTTGGCGACGCATATCTGAAGGTGTCGGGCGGCGTTTTCCTGCTGATGTCGCCCATATTCGCCTTCATGGCCTGCATGGCGGGGCCGCTGGTGGGGCTCATTCTCGGAGAAAAATGGGCCGATATCACGCCGGTGTTCCAGGCGCTTTGCCTGATCGCCATCCTGCGCCTGCCGGGCAGCGCCATGTGGATTTTCGCCCTGCTGCTGAACCGGCTGAAATCCGTGACGATCAGGCTCATGGTGGAGTTGCTGGCCTATGTTCCCCTGGCGCTCGCGGGAATCGCCCTGTGGGGCATTGCCGGCGCCATCGTGGCCAAGGTGGGGGCGACGATAATCGCCACGGTGACCAGCATGGTCCTGATCCGGGACTTCGCCGGCGCGCGCATCGTTGATCAGCTGGGCGTTCTCTATCGGCCGGTCATATCCAACGGACTGGCGGTCATGAGTGTGTATTATTTTGCCCGGGCTCACCTTTTCGAGACGGGCGTTATTGTCAAACTGCTGGCGTCCGGCGGGCTGTTCCTGACGGTTTACCTTGGCGCCGCCTATTGCCTGTGGGCGCTGGTTGGGCGCCCCGGGAGTTTCGAGACGCTGGCTTTCAGGATGGCCGGCCGCTCAATCAGCGCGGTCGGCATGGGAGCGTGGGGGCGCAAATGGATCGGGGCCCGGAGCCTGTCGAAATAACACGGGGGGCGCCGGCGTGACCGCGCTCACAACCCCGTCCAGGTGACGCAGCGCCAGCGGGCGTCAGTCCCTGAACACCACGGTCTTGCGGCCATTGAGGAACACGCGGTCGTCGAGGTGCCAGGAGATGGCCCGGGCCAGCACCCGGCGTTCGATGTCGCGCCCCTTGCGCACCAGGTCTTCCGGCCGATCCTGGTGGGTGATGTGCTCCACGTCCTGGGCGATGATCGGCCCCTCGTCCAGATCGCTGGTGACGTAATGCGCCGTCGCGCCGATCACCTTGACGCCGCGCGCATGGGCCTGATGGTAGGGCCTCGCGCCCTTGAAGCCGGGCAGGAACGAGTGATGGATGTTGATGCAGCGTCCGGCCAGCTCGTCTGAAAGTTCCGCCGACAGGATCTGCATGTAGCGCGCCAGCACCACCAGCTCCGCGCCGGCGCCGGCGATGATGCGGCGGATTTCACCCTCATGGACGGATTTGTCGCCCGGAGTCACCGGCAGGTAGTGAAACGGCAGGTCGCCAAGATCGGCGGTGGCGTAGGTTTCCCTGGGATGGTTGGAGACGACGCCGACCACGTCCATGGGGATCTCGCCGATGCGCCAGCGATACAGCAGGTCGGTCAGGCAGTGGTCGAACTTCGACGCCAGCAGCAGAACCTTGCGGCGCACGCCGCGATCGCGCACCGACCACTTCATGCCGAACCGCGCCGCCGGGCCGGCGAAGGCGCTGCGCGCCTCCTCAAGACCCGCTTCGCCCACCACCACGTTGAATGTCACGCGCATGAAGAACACGCCGGTCTCGGTGTCGTCGTACTGGTTGGCGTCCAGAATGTTGCCGCCCAGCGTAAACAGCGTGTTGGCGACGGCGGCGACGATGCCCGGCTGGTTGGGACAGGCGAGGGACAGGACGTATTGACGCGACGACATGGCAGGCGGCTCACGGTTGTTACGCGGAGCGTCGCACAGCAGTCCGGCGCTCCTTACACCCGGGCGTTAGAGCAGGTTCGGCGGGTATGTGTAAGGGGCCGGGGGCGGGATGCGACAAAAATGAATGCCTTGTCGCGCCCCTCGCGCCGTCTGCGATGCGTCGGTCAAAACATTGCGCCGGATTGGGGGGCGCGCAGCCGACTGTTGTAAGTAACAGGCGAAACGCCACATAAAGGGCAACTGATGCGGGCGGCGGGTAACGCGCGCACGTGAAACACCCGTCTGGAAGCACCCGCCTGGAACACTTACCTGGAGGCCGCCCATGTCGTTGAAGAAATTTGTCCCGGCAATGAGCCTTGCGGCGGGCGTTATCATGCTGGGCGTGTCCGGCGCGGCGGCCGCCAGTTCGTCGCCCCAGTCGTGGGGCGGCCCTGAGACCCGGCAAAGCGCCGATCCGCGCTACGGTGTGCAGGGTGGGCGCGTCTGCGAGAAAATCTGCCCCACCGACAATCTTCCCTGCGATCCCATGAACTTCAAGATTGCCGACGGCCGCTGTCGCGGCGTGATGTCATCGCCGCGTTAAGCCTTGCGCCGGACGAACGCCGCCCCGGGACAGTAACCTAAGGGCAGGCGTTTCCCGTGCGGCATGACTGGCAAAGACGAAAGGCGCCGTGAGGCGCCTTTGTTGTGTCTGGCCTCAGCGGCTGTGCTGGCCGTCGTCGACGCGCACACAGGTGCCGGTGACGCATTCGGAGGCAGGCGACACCAGATACAGCAGCGTGCTGTCGAGCTGGGCCGGCTGGCCGAGGCGCTTGCGCGGGTAATGCTGGGCGATGTCGCCCATGCGCGACAGCATGCCGTCCATCATCTCGGAGTGGAAAGCGCCAGGAGCGATGGCGTTGACGTTGATGTTGAATTTCGCCCACTCGACGGCGAGCGTCTCGGTGATGCGCACGACGGCGGCCTTCGACACCGAATACAGCGCCGCGCCATTGCCGGCGTATTCGTAGGCGGCGGCCGAGGCGATGTTGACGATGCGCCCGGGCTTGCCAGCTTCCATCAGGCGGCGGGCGAATTCGCAGGAGAGGATGTAGGGCGCGCGCACATTGGTGTCGAGCACGGAATCGATCAGCGCGACCGACATTTTCACCGCGCGCTGGGCGTCGGGAATACCGGCGTTGTTGATGAGGATCGTCACCGTGCCCAGCTCCGCCTCCGCTTTCTTCACCACGGCCAGCAGCTGGTCGGCGTCCTGCACGTCAAGCTGCAGCGGCAGGGCGACGCCGCCGGCGGCGCGGATCTCTTCGGCAACCTGCTCGAGCCGGTCAATGCGCCGGCCGGTGATCGCGACCTTCGCGCCGCAGGCGGCCAGCACTTTGGCGAAGCGCAGGCCAAGACCGGACGATGCGCCGGTGACCAAAGCAACCTGGCCGGTCAGGTCGTTCGAGACGTAGGGAAGCGGGAAGTCGGTTGCGGCGCTCATGGCGTTTCCTTCTGAATTCAGCCAGGCGTCGACCTGGCTGGCTGGACGTTCGTTGATGCTTGCAGCGAACATTGGTTGCCGTGTTGCTACGCAATTCCGGCGCGGCTGGAAACCTGTTTGTCGAAAGATCGCCCGCCCGCCCCCCGGGGGCGCGTACGGGCCGGGAGAGCGGCGCCGCGTCGCGCGCTCTGCGGCGAAAGTTGGGGGTTGGGGCGGTTGCGGGGAAAACCCCACTTCCGTTATGCGAATATCGCAGGGAATCGGCGCGGCGGACGCATGGCGGGCCGCGCCAGCCATGGGGAGCACCAGCGCGATGAAATCCACGATGATGCCGACGCAGCTGTCGCTGAACACGATGTTCGCGCGGCTCGACAAGCTTTATGGCAAGCACACCATCACATCGCGCCTGCCGGACAAGTCGCTGCGCGTGCAGAACTACGCCGAGATCGCCGACCGCACCCGCGCCCTGGCGCACGCGCTTCAGGGGCTCGGCGTGAAGCCGGGCGACCGCGTCGCCACCCTGTGCTGGAACCACAACGCCCACCTTGAATGCTATTTCGGCATTCCGCTGGTTGGCGGCGTGATGCACACGCTCAACCTGCGCCTGTCCGGCGAGGAAATCGCCTGGATCGCCGATCACGCCGGTTCACGCGTGCTGATCGTCGACGACATCTTGCTGCCGCTCTACGAGCAGGTGGCGCGCGCCTACAAATTCGACCATGTGATCGTGTTCCCGTTCGGCGGCGACGTCGCCATTCCGGAGGGTCTGCACAATTACGAAAACCTGCTGGCGCCGCATCGCGGCAAGGCGTTCACGCCGGCGCCGCACGACGAGAACGACGCGGTGGGCCTGTGCTACACCTCCGGCACCACCGGCCGGCCGAAAGGCGTCGCCTATTCGCACCGCTCCACGGTGCTGCACTCCCTCACCACCAGCCTGCCGGACCATTGCTGCCTGCGCAGCCGCGACCGGGTGCTGGCGGTGACGCCGATGTTCCACGCCAATTGCTGGGGCCTGCCCTATGCGGCGGTGATGACCGGCGCCAGCCTGATCATGCCCGGCCCGCACCTGCATGGCGACGACCTGCTCGACCTGATCCAGGAGACGCAGCCGACCATGGCGCTCGGCGTGCCGACCATCTGGCTGTCGCTGATCCAGTTCATGGAGGCGAACCCCGGCCGCTGGAAGCTGCCGGAGAACATGCGCAGCCTCGTTGGCGGCTCGGCCGCGCCGGAAAGCCTGATCCGCTCCTTCGCCGAGCGCGGCGTCACCCTGTTCCAGGGCTGGGGCATGACCGAAACCTCGCCGCTGGGCACCATCAGCTACATCAAGCCCGAGCTTGAGGATGTCAGCGAAGAGGAAAAATTCCGCTTCGCCGCCACCGCCGGAATTCCGGCGACGCTGGTGGAAATCCGCCTCGTCGACGATGAGGGCAAGGAGACGCCCTGGGATGGCAAAACCCCCGGCGAACTGCAGATCCGCGGCCCCTACATCACCGGCGAATATTTCCGCGTTCCCGCCGATCCGGACAAGCACACGCCGGATGGCTGGCTGCGCACCGGCGACGTGGCCGTATTCGACGAACATGGCTACATGCGCATCACCGACCGCACCAAGGATCTGATCAAGAGCGGCGGCGAGTGGATCAGCTCGGTGGACATGGAAAATGCGCTGATGTCGCATCCGGCGGTGGCCGAGGCGGCGGTCATCGCGGTTCCGCATGAAAAGTGGAACGAGCGGCCGCTGGCCTGCATCGTGCTCAAGCCAGGCCAGACGGCGACGACGGAGGAGCTGAACCAGATCCTCGAGCGTCAGTTCGCCAAATGGCAGCTGCCGGACCGTTACGAGGTGCTGGACGCCATTCCGCGCACCTCAACCGGCAAGTTCTTCAAGCTGAAATTGCGTGAGATGTTCCCGGCCTGAACCCCCGGCGTTTCCAGGCGAAGCCGGCGCCGCCTCGCCTGGGAAAGCCAGCCTGAACCCGTGATTGATGCGGCGGCCGGCGGGCCGCCGTCTTTTTGGGGGCAGCGTTTTCGGTGGAACGCCGTTCGCCGGAATGCTCCCTCTCTTTGACAAGACGTATAGGGAAACGTAGGCGTCGCGTTTCCCGAAAATGCCCTTGCGTCAGTTCACGCCATGTCCCGCACGTCAAGGCTGCGCGTGATCGCCAGACCTTCCAGAAACGCGGCGTCATGGCTGACCACGAGCAGCGCGCCGTCGAAACCCCTGAGGGCCTGTTCCAGCAATTCGACCGAAGCGATGTCCAGGTGATTGGTCGGCTCATCCAGCGCCAGCAACCACGGCGGCGTCGCGCCTGCGAGCGTGCAGGCAAGGCCGGCGCGCATGCGCTCGCCGCCAGACAGGGTCCCGACCAGCCGCAAGGCGTCGCGATTGCGAAAGGCGAAGCGGGCGCAGGCGGCGAAAGCGTCATTGACCTCCAGTTGCGGGTTGAGCCGGCGGAAATTGTCGAGAATGCTGGCCTCCGCGTCGAGCAGGCTGACATGCTGGTCGAGCAGGACGACGCGCCCCTGCGCCCGCCGCGCATGGCCGCCAGAAGCCGGCAGCAATCCGGCGGCGATCGCCAGCAGGGTGGACTTTCCGGCGCCGTTCGGCCCGTTGACCGCCACGCGTTCTGGCCCACGCATGTGCAGGGACCAGGGCCCGAACGTGCGATCGCCCCGCCGCGCGGTCACCCGTTCGAGCGTCAGAACTTCCGCGTCTGACGGCAGCCGCGTCGCGGGCAGGCTGATCGTCAGCGGCGTCAGGATTTCCACCCGCGCCTCCGCGGCTTCAGCCTGCGTTGCGGCGTCGCTGACAAGGCGCTCGCTGATCCGCCGCGCCCGTCCGCCGCTGTTTTCGGCGCGATTGGCCCTGGCGCCGAGCAGGATTTTCGGCTCGGATCCTTTTGCCGCGAAGGCGCGCCCGGCCTTGTCGCGCCGCTCTTTCGCTTCGCGCTGGCGCTGGGCCTCGCGCCCGGCCGCGCGCAGCGCGGCGCTGGCCTGTTCTGCTTCGGCCGCTACCCGGGCGCGTTCGGCGTCGCGCACGGCGGTGAAGGCGGACCAGCCGCCGCCCACCACATGCACGCCCACCGGGGTCAGTTCGACAATGCGATCCATATGTTCGAGCAGGCCGCGATCATGGCTGGCGACGAGAACACCGCCGCGCCAGTCGCGCACCAGCCGGTGAATCAGCGCCCGCCCATCCGCATCGAGATTGTTGGTCGGCTCGTCCAGCAGCAGCACGTCTGGCGCTTCAAGCAGCAGACGCGCGACGCCGATGCGGACGCGCTCGCCGCCCGACAGCGAGCCGATGGGGCGATCAACGGCCATCCCGGCCATTCCGGCGCGGGCCAGGGCGTCATCGAGCCGCTCCGTCAGGCTCCAGTCGGCGGCGTCGAAGTCCGCCGCCGCGCCGTCGCCCGCCAGCACCCGCTCCAGCACGGCGAGCGCCTCCGCGACGCCAAGCGCCCGGGCGATGCTCTGGTCCGCCGGCCAGTTCTGCGCCAGCAGCCCTGTGGAGCCGCGCCGGGTGACGGCGCCGGTCACCGGCGCAACCGCGCCGGCAGCCATGGCGAGCAGGGTGGATTTTCCCGCGCCATTGCGGCCGACAAGCCCGATGCGCTCCGCGCCGACGCTGAGCGTCAGATCACGGAACAGGACATGATGATCCGGCGTCGCCGCCGACACGGAATCGAAGGTAAGAAACATGGGGAAGCAATCCGGAATGCGTCAGATCGTGCAGTCCCGCGCGCATCAGGGCCCCTTTTGAGGAACCGGGCGCCGCCTGGGGCTGTTGTCCTCTGGATCGGGCCATGTGGCCCGGCAGGATCAGAACTGGTCCAACGCAAATAACTCCGGAAACGGCGTTCGCCGCTGGTGTCGTTCATATAGGGCGCCCTGGGCGGAATGAAAAGCGGTTGGGGACGACGCGGCGCACGGGAGATTGGCGCGGGGAGGATGGGCCTTGTTTTTCAGGCGCGGTTGCCGGCCGTGCTTGACGGAAGCATGGGACGTTGTTATTTGCAATTAATTCGCAACTGCATTTAATGAGTGTGAGGCGACGGCATTGACGACACAAAAGCCCTTCTGGCGCCGGCTGGCGCCCGTCCTGGCCATCGCCATGGGGATGGTGGCCGGCGTTTCGTCCGCCTCCGCGTCTGATCACCGGCTCAAGGTCGCGACGACATTCACCATTCTCGCCGACATGGCCCGCAATGTCGCCGGCGAGCACGCCGAGGTTGTCTCGATTACCCGCCCCGGCGCCGAGATCCACCAGTACCAGCCGACGCCGAAGGACATCATGCGGGCGCGGGACGCTGATCTGGTGCTGAACAACGGCCTCGATCTTGAAGTCTGGTTCGAGAAATTTCTCCAGCACCTGAAGGGCGCCGGGCAGGTGGTGGTCAGCGCCGGCGTCACGCCCATCGGCATCGGCGAGGGGCCCTACAACGGCAAACCCAATCCGCACGCCTGGATGTCGCCGGCGGCGGCGGCGATCTATGTCGACAACATCCGCGACGCCCTGGCGCGCAAGGACCCGGCCAACGCCGCCGCCTACCGGGCGAACGCCGAAGCCTACAAGCAGAAAATCGCCGCGGTGGCGGCGCCGGTGCGCGCGCGGCTGGCGGCGATCCCGGAAAACCGCCGCTGGCTCGCGACCAGCGAGGGCGCCTTCAGCTATCTGGCGCGCGACTTCGGCCTGAAAGAAATCTATTTGTGGCCGATCAACGCCGACCAGCAGGGCGCGCCGCAGCAGGTGCGCAAGGTGATCGACGCCGTGCGCCAGCACCAAATTCCGGCGGTGTTCAGCGAAAGCACGGTTTCGGACAAGCCGGCGCGTCAGGTGGCCGCGGAAACCGGCGCCCGCTATGGGGGCGTGCTCTATGTCGACAGTCTCAGCGAACCCGACGGCCCGACGCCGACCTATCTTGACCTGCTGAGGGTCACGGCGTCGACGATTGCCGATGGCCTCTCCGCGCCCCAGAATGATGGCCAGAAAACTGGCTCTGGCGGGGCGCAAAAATGAGCGACATGGCGGCGGCCGACGTGGCGGCGATCTCCGTGGATCGGGCCTCCGTGGTCTATCGCAACGGCCGGCGGGCGCTGGACAACGCCTCGTTCGTCGTGCCCTCCGGCTCGATCACCGCGCTGGTTGGCGTCAATGGCAGCGGCAAGTCCACCCTGTTCAAGGCCATCATGGGCATCGCGCCGCTGGCCACCGGCGCCATCCGCATCTTTGGCGCGCCGGTGGACGAGGCCCTGCGTCGCCACGCCGTCGCCTATGTGCCGCAAAGCGAAGACGTGGACTGGAATTTCCCGGTGCTGGTCGATGATGTGGTCATGATGGGCCGCTACGGCCACATGGGCTTTCTGCGCCGCCCCAAACCGCAGGACCGGGAGGCGGTCGCCACGGCGCTCGGCCGGGTCGGCATGCTGGATTTCCGCCGCCGGCAGATTGGCGAACTCTCCGGCGGCCAGCGCAAGCGGGTGTTTCTGGCCCGCGCCCTGGCCCAGGACGCCCGGCTGATCCTGCTGGACGAGCCGTTCACCGGCGTCGATGTCGGCGCCGAGGAGGCGATCATCGCCCTGCTGCGCGATCTGCGCGCCGGCGGCCGCAGCATGCTGGTTTCCACCCACGACCTTGGCGGCGCGCCGACCTTCTGCGATCGCGCCGTGCTGCTGAACCAGACGGTGCTGGCCAGCGGCCCCATCGATCAGGTGTTCACCGAGGACAATCTGCGCAACGCTTTTGGCGGACGCCTGCGCCGCATTGACCTGCCGGGCGTCGACGGGCGCGCTGTCAATGTGGTTTCCGATGACGAGCGGGCGCTGGTGCTGCCGGCCACACCTGCCGACAGGGATGACCAACCGGGAGGGGGCCGGTGAGCGCGCTGCTGGAGCCATTCACTTACGCCTATATGGTCAACGCCATGTGGGTGTCGGCGCTGGTGGGCGGCGTCTGCGCCTTTCTCGCCGCTTTCCTGATGCTGAAGGGCTGGTCGCTGATCGGCGACGCCCTGTCGCACGCCATCGTGCCTGGCGTCGCCGGCGCCTGGATGCTGGGGCTGCCATTTTCCATCGGCGCCTTCTTTTCCGGCGGGCTCGCCGCCGCCGCCATCCTGTTTCTCAACCAGCGCACCCGGCTGAAAGAGGACGTCATCATCGGCCTGACGTTCTCGACCTTTTTCGCCCTTGGCCTGTTCATGACCTCCGTGTCGCCGACGCCGGTCGACATCCAGACCATCATCATGGGCAACATTCTGGCCATCACCCGCGGCGACACGGTGCAACTGGTCGTCATCGCCGGCGTGTCGCTGGCGGCGCTGCTGCTGACCTGGCGGGATCTGGCCGCCATGTTCTTCGACGAAACCCATGCGCGCGCCGTCGGGCTGCGGGTCACGGCCCTGCGGTTGATGTTTTTCACCCTGCTGGCCGCCTGCACCGTGGCGGCGATGCAGACGGTTGGCGCCTTCCTGGTCATCTGTCTGGTGGTGACGCCCGGCGCCACGGCGTTTCTGCTCAGCGACCGCTTCGGCCGGGTGCTGGCCATCAGCGTCGCCATCGGCGCCGTCACCAGCTTTCTCGGCGCCTGGATCAGCTATTACCTCAACGGCGCCACCGGCGGGGTGATCGTGGTGTTGCAGACCCTGGTGTTCCTGCTCGTGTTCGTGTTCGCGCCCAGGCATGGCCTGCTGGCGGCGCGGCGGCTCAGGGCCGCGTCGGGCGCGGAAACCTCGCCGGGCGGGGAAACGTGGGAGCGGCCGGCGCCATGATGGATTTCGCAGCGCTCTCCGCCTTTCTGGCGGAGCCGTTCAGCGCCGGTTTCATGCGCCAGGCCTTTCTCGTCGCCCAGCTGGTGGCGATCCCGACGGCCCTGCTTTCCTGCTTCATGGTGCTGCGCGGCTGGGCGCTGCTGGGCGACGCCATTTCCCATGCGGTTTTTCCGGGCGTGGTCATCGCCTACATCCTCGGCGTTCCATTTGGCGTCGGCGCCTTCGCCGCCGGCATGGGCTGCGCCCTGGCGGCCGGTTATCTGCAGGAGAACAGCCGCATCCGTCAGGACACCCTGCTGGGGGTGGTGTTCGCCGGCATGTTCGGCCTTGGCCTGGTGCTCTATCGCGCCGTCGACGCCAACGTGCACCTGGAGCACATCCTGTTCGGCGACCTGCTTGGCGTCGGCCCGAAGGATCTGGCTCTCTCCGGCGCGATCGCCGCACTGGTCGTGCTGGTGATGGCGCTGCGCTGGCGTGATCTGGCCCTGCACGCGTTCGATCCGGTGCAGGCGCGCGTCGTTGGCCTGCCAGTCCGGCTGCTGCACTATGGCCTGCTGGCGCTGATTTCGCTGGCCATCGTCGGCGCCCTGAGCACGGCGGGCCTGGTGCTCGCCATCGCTTTGCTGATCGCCCCTGGCGCCATTGGCTTTCTGCTCACCCGTCGCCTGTCGCGCATGCTGCCGATCGCTGTGGCGGCCAACATGCTGGCGGCGCTGGCCGGCGTCTTCGCCAGCTACCATATCGACAGCGCCCCCGGGCCAACGATCGTGCTGTGCCTCGCCCTCATGTTCATCGCCGCCATGCTGGTCAGCCGCTGGCGCCAGAACCAGGCGCGCGCCGCCGGGAGGGCGGGGGCCTGAGACGGTTCAAGGCCGCCCGGATGTGGCCGTCGCGCCGCATCCGCGGTCATGCGGTGGGCGCATGCAGGTTTTTCCCTTGCAAGTTGTTATGTTCAATGGGATGAAGGCGCCCTTTTCGCGGGCGCTGATCCCCTGGAGCGAACGCCGTAACCAGGCCTGCGCCAAAACCCGATGAGCCCGGCCTGGAGGTTCTGGCGGCGCCCGCCGTTGCGCGTTCAGGCGTGTTCTGACCTTGCGTTTCCGGGACGGGCGGCGCGTTTGCCCAGGCAGGGCGCCCCGTCGAACGGCAGCGGCGCCTGGTCCAGGGGACCTGTCGCGCCAGGCGCGCTGGCTGTTCTGCGGAAGGCGCCGTCATGGCCGCCGGCAGGGACGGTGAAGTTGTTTTTTTCGTATTGAGGCGCAGCGCTCCGGGGAGCGCTCCGCATCGGGACGCCATCCTGCGTCCGCTACCCAGGCGCCGCCATGCAAAGCACCACACGCGAGTCGCATCCGCCCGGACGCATGAGTTACCGGGAATTCGTCGCCTTTATCGCCGCCCTGATGGCGACCAACGCCCTGGCCATCGATTCGATGCTGCCGGCGCTGGCCGAGATCGGGCATGATCTTGGCCTGGCCAGCGATAACCAGCGCCAGTGGATCATCACCGCCTACCTGCTCGGTTTTGGCGGCGCCCAGATTTTTTACGGGCCTGTCGCCGACCGTTTTGGCCGCAAGCCGGTGCTGATCTTCGGACTGGGAATGTACTTCCTCTTCGGGGCGCTGGCGGGCCTGGCCAATACCTTCGAAACCATGATCATCGCCCGCGTCGCCCAGGGCGTCGGCGCGGCGGCGACGCGGGTGCTGGCGGTTTCCATCGTCCGCGACTGTTACGCCGGGCGCCAGATGGCGCGCGTCATGTCGATGGCGATGATCATTTTCATGCTGGTGCCAATCCTCGCGCCCTCCTTCGGGCAGGCGATCATGCTGTTCGCTCCCTGGCATTGGGTGTTCGGCCTGCTGGCGATTTTCGGCGCCGTGGTGCTGGTGTGGATGCTGCTGCGCATGCCGGAAACCCTGCACCCGCAAGACCGGCGCTCCATCGACCCGGCGGGCGTGCTCGCCGCCGTGCGCCAGTGCTTCGCCTCCCGCGAGGCGGTGGGCTACATGCTGGGCAACACCCTGGCGCTGGGCGCGCTGTTTGGATACATCAACTCCACCCAGCAGATCTTCTCCGACGTTTTTCACGCGGAGCATCTGTTCACCACCATGTTCGCCCTGACCGCTGGTTTCATGGCCGTGGCCTCATTGCTGAACGCCAGGCTCGTCGAGCGCTTCGGCATGCGCCTGCTCTCCCACACGGCGTTGCTGGGTTACATCCTCGTCGCGCTGGTTCATTTCGCTGTCGCGCTGGCAGGCTTCGAGAACCTGGCGACTTTCGTGGCGCTTCAGGCCTGCGTCATGTTCTGCTTCGGCATGATGAGCGGTAATTTCGGCGCCATGTCGATGCAGCCGCTGGGGCATATCGCCGGCACCGCCTCATCGGTTCAGGGGTTCGTCACCACGGTCGGCGGGGCGTTGGCGGGCTTCTGGATCGGCCAGAACTTCGATGGCACGACCGTGCCGATGACAGCGGGGTTCGCCATCTGCGGCGTATTGATCCTGATTGTTGTAATCATCACCGAAAAAGGTCGCCTGTTCCGGCCGCACAACGCCTGACCATCGCGGGCGTCGCGAGATCAGCCGGGCGTGGCCAAAGCGTAACGCCGGCAGGAAACTTGCGCCTCGCAGGTCAGAGCGCATGGCTGTTTGTTGCTCCGCCGTCTAGAGTGCCCGGTGATTGTCGGTTACTTGACCGGCGTTGATATGTCATCGAAAAAACGGATAACGCGCTGCAGATCATCCGGCGCGGGCGATATCTGGGGAAACAGGCGTCACGGGCATGCGCGTTGGGGGCATCATGTTGCGGAAATTCAGGCGGTTTGTCGCGATAGGGCTGATGTGGGGGACGTCGGCCATGGCGGCCATGGCGGCGGATCTGCCGGCGCGCGCGGACCCGCCGGCGCCTGTGGCGCCCGTGGCGTCGGCCGGGTGGCGGTTCAGCGTGACCCCTTATATGTGGGCCGCCGGCGTGAGCGGCGACGTTGGCCATGGTGATCGCACCCTGGCCCATCTGGATTACGACTTCTCAAAAATCATCAATACGCTGAACTTCACCGCCATGGGGATGGCGGAAGCCCGGTACGGCCGGTTCTCGCTGTCGTCTGATCTGGTCTATCTGCGGATCACCGATCACGTGGCCATGTCCCGCATCGGACTGGGGCGGTCACGGGTTGGCGTCGGCATGCTGCAATGGACCCCGCTGGCGGGCTACGCCATTTTTGACGACGGACGCAGCCGCCTGGAGCTGGTGGCCGGCGCCCGCGTCTGGTCGGTCAAGACCCTCATCGGGGCGGAGTTCGTGCGCTTCGGCGATCGGGAGGCGCAGCGCACGAAGACCTGGGTGGACGCGGTTGGCGGCGTGCGAGGCCAGGCTTTCCTGACCGACAACCTGTTCCTCAGCGGCTGGGCCCTCGCCGGCGGCGGCGGCTCCGACTACATGTGGGATGTGATGGGCGGCGTGGGCTACCGTTTCAACCCGATGTTCTCGGCCTCGCTGGGTTATCGCGCCCAGCAGGTGAAATTCCGGCAATCCGGCTTCCTGTTCGATGTCGCCGTGCATGGCCCCATCGCCAGCGTGCAGGTCGCTTTCTGAGGAATTGCGCCGGCGCCGGGGCTATCCGCGATCGTGTGCAAGCTGGGTTGGCGGCAGCTGGCCTGGGGGACCAGGCGGGCGCCAGGATAACGCGCGCGTCGTGGGCCAGGCTCCTGGCTGCGCCAGCAACACCCGCCGGCTGCTCAGGGTGACGGCCACGCAGATGAAGAACAGCATGCCCGGGTCGGCGCTGCTTCCGTTCAGCATCATCGCGGTGATGCTGGCGAGGCCGGTGGCGCGGGCCGCTTCATGCAGCGCACGCAGTTGCGGATCATGGATCCGGTTCCGGGGGAGCGGCCGCAACAGCGCCAGCGCCAGCAGCAGCTGCAAGGCGACGCCAACGGCGCCGGTCTGGCTCAGCGCCGCAATCAGCCAGTTGGAGGCGCGGGAGCTGCCCATGCCGACGCCAAGTCCGCCCGTTTCCAGGAAGGTCTCGAAGCTGCGCATGTTCCAGTAACCGCGTTCGGCGGCCGATGAGGAGCTGGCCTTGTTGAAGATGGCCGCGTCCAGCAGCTTGCGCACGGCGTCGAACGCGTTGTTGTTGTAAAGATGGATCGCCAGCACGATGGCGGCGCCAGCCAGCACCGCGTAGAGCAGCGCCAGATCCGCCTTGCGGATCCGGCCGCGCAGCAGATTGAGCAGCGCCAGCCCGGCCAGGCCCGCGCCGTAGATCGCCAGGCAGGCATAGGCGGTGGTGCTGGTGGACAGCAGCAGGAGGCCAAGCGACGCGGCGGCAAGCAGGCCCACGCGCCGGTCGCCGGTCATGCGGGCCCATGTCATGCAGAACACCATGCTGGCGAAAATGGCCGAGCCGAAGGCCGACGCCTCCGAGTGACCGCCGGCGATGCGGAAGAAACCGGCGTGCTCCACGTCGGTGGCCATGGCGTAGCTGGCGGTGCGGATGAATTCGAGGACGTCGCCGGCGCCGCCGAGCTTGGCGAGAAGGTCGATGGTTCCGAGCGCGACGTTCAGGGTCGCCCACAGCATCAGCCCCCGGCGGATCAGCGCCAGCCGCCCGCCCGTGGGCAGGGTGGCGCACAGCGCCAGGCAGGCCAGGGCGCCAAGCACGAAATAGGCGGTTTGCGAGATGTTCCCGGAAACGGGCGACAGCACGGTTTCCATGATTTCGCCGGTCTGCCGGGAGGGAACGAACACGCTGGTTTCACCGGCGAACAGGCGCGGAAGGATCATCGCCGTGGCTGACGCATGGACGATCATCACCACCAGGACCAGCGAAACCGGCGTCCGCCTGACGCCTGAGGCGAGCGTTGCAATGCCGCCGGATCGCAAGAACGGCGCGACCACCAGGCCCATGGCGAAGATGGTGTAAATCTGCGGCGATGAGCCGCCGAGCGCCGGCAAGGTGGCGAAGGCCGTGGCGCCGAAGGCCAGCGCCGCCGGCAGGCCAACCAGGATCGCCGATCCCCACAGGCGCCCGGCAAGGGCGACGGCGATGCACGCCAGTATTCCGGCAAGCGACGGGATCATTTGCGAAAATTACCTTCCGCGGTGTTTTCCCGCAGGACGGGATGGGGGAAACACGCTATCTTTCCCGGCCGGGAATTGTCCCACGCCGGACATGGCGGTTTGCGCCCGCCGCCCGGAGATCCGTTCGGGGATGCGGCGGGGCCCAGGGCGGCGCCTGTCGCGGCGCCGCGCGGATCCGGTCCGGGCCGGGACGTTCCAGGGGGTATTGCATGGGAGTTGTCTGGATGGTGGTGAGCGCGGCGGCGGGGTTCCTGCTCGGCATGGGATTTGGCTATCCGGCGGCGTTTTTGGGCGGCGTCGTCGCCGCCGCCGTGGGCGCCGGTCTTGCGCGCCATGATGGCTGGAACGCCGCGGCCTGGATGGCGATTGGCGCCTGGTTCACGCTGCAGATGGCCTGGTTCCTCGGCGCGCTGGCCAGAACCGCCGTATCCCGACGCGGGTCCCGTTAACAACAAACGCTGCGAACCGGCGCCAAACCAGGGTATCGCCACGCCAGACTGGCGGTTGGCGCCGCCGCGAAGCAGCGCCCGCCGGCCCCGACGCCCGAAGGCTCCGTCCGCATCGCGCGGCGTCGCGCGGCGTGGCCGTGGGGCGGATGGAACATCCGCTCCCTGCGCCCCTTGCGCTCCTTGCGTCCCTTGGGCTGTCGCAGCGGATATGGCTGCCATGCGGTTCATCGCGTCAGCCTCACGAGGTCTGGTTTGGGCGCGCCACCGCGGGAATGGTGCGCGCCAGGATGCTGACGTCGGTCCACAGGCTCCAGTTGCGGACATAGTGTGAGTCGAGCGCCACCCGGTCGGCGTAGGTGAGGGTGTTGCGACCGCTGACCTGCCAGGGGCCGGTCATGCCAGGGCGGGCGGCGAGGTAGTCGTCGATGTGGCGCCCGTAAAGCGCGAGTTCGTCGGGGACCACGGGGCGCGGGCCAACGCAGCTCATGTCGCCGCCCAGCACGTTGAACAGTTGCGGCAGCTCATCAAGGCTGGTGACACGCAGGGTCTGGCCGACGAAGGTGACGCGCGGGTCGTGGCGAAGCTTGCGGTTCTCCCGCCATTCCGCCGCCGCCGCCGGGTTGTCGCGCAGATATTCGCTGAGCCGTCGCTCGGCGTCGCGGGACATGGTGCGAAACTTGTAACAGAGGAAGGGCGCGCCGCCGTGACCCACGCGTCGCTGGGCGAAAAGGATTGGCCGGCCCATGGTCATGGCGATCGCCATCGCCGTCAGCAGCATCAGCGGCGCCAGCACGATCAGGGCGATGACGGCCACGGTGATGTCGAGCAGGCGTTTCCACGCGCCGCCGATCGCTGGCTTGCCGTCGATGACACGGGAGCCGGTGTAAGACGCGCCAGCGCGCGTGGTGGTGGGGTCGTTCAGCACCGTCAGTCGCCTCCGCAGCAGCCTTGACCAGAGGTGCGTCCAATCCGTCGCCGCTCCAAGGTGTTAGAAGGCGTATGGCCGCCGGATTTGCGGGCGCCGGCTTAATACCTTTGCGTGTTCCCGGCGCGCCTGGTCAGGCCGGCGGTTACCACCGCCGGCGCAAGGCTGGTCGATCGGTGGAGTTTCCGGGCCTTCTCCTGACCAACGTCCGGCGCGTCGCCGCCACCGATGGGGCGCGATGACGCCGCGTTAAACAGCGGCCCTGCGCTGCTTCCGCCGATTCACTGGTCATGAAGGGCGCCGCGGGCGGATGGGGCGAAGGTTTTGGGAAAAGCGTTATGGGGAAGGCTGGTCGTTGCCCGCCGCGTCATCGCCCGCCCTGTTCGGCCTTTGAGGGCGCCGGCGCGGGGCCGCCCGCCTGGGGCGCGGCGGCGTCGCGGAAGGCGTCGAAAGCGGGCTTGCGGGCGCCCAGGCGCCAGCCGTGCTCCCCGCCGCGTTCAAGCTCCACCAGACCCATCTGGGCTTCATAGCCGGGCGCCCAGTAGGTTTCATCGAGAAGCTCATAAACGTGCGCCGCCTCGATACGATACTGGCCGGCCAGCCGCTTCAGGGTTTCCATCATCGTGGCGAGGCCTTTGGCCTGGCCGTCCTTGCCGTCCCGATGGCTGCCGGCGTCATGGTTGAACTCAGTGATCCAGATCGGTTTGCCGTAGCCCGCCAGAATTTTGAACGCCCATTCTGAATCATTGGCGTACCAGTGCCAGACGGAAATTTCCCAGGGCACGCCATCTTTCGCCAGGCGGGCGAAAATCCCCGTGTGGCCCCAGCCGGCCGAGCCGAGCGCCCGGCGCGCCTTCGGGTTGGCCGCGGCGACGCCCTCAGCCAGACCCGAGAGCACGGCGGCCACCTTGCGGTAGCGCGGGCCGTAATAATCCAGTTCGCCGACGCCACCCGCCGGCCCCCACGCGCAGGGATACTGCGTGCCGTCGTCCCGCATTTCGCAGGGCTGGATGATGGCGTAATTCTCCAGCTCATTGCCCAGCTCCCAGACCGGAATGTCGGGAAACCGCCGGACGAAGGCCTCGGCGAAGGCGCGTGACCGGGCTTTCAGGGTCGCTTCGTCCTCATCCTTGAGGCTGACCGGCGGCAGCAGGATTGGCAGCACCCCGATCCCGCGCTGCGCCAGGGTGTCGCGCAGGCGCGCCAGCTTCTCCATCTGATCCAGATTGGTGACGTCCACCCGGTAGGAGCTGGCCTTCAGTTCGCCGAGCAACGACGCCTGCTGCTCCAGCGAGACGCCGGGGTAGGAGACGAGGGGATGGCCATTGACCCCCCAGGCAATGCCCGCTGCGGTCGCCTGGGCCTGGGCCTGGGTTTGGGTTTGCGCCTGGGTCTGGACGGCAACAGTCTCCTGCCCAGCCCGGGCCGGTCCAGCCAGCAGCCCCAGCGCGAGCAGCGCGGCGGCGGCCAGCTGGCGCGACACTGCTGGGCGACGCGACACCGGGCGAAATGATGTTGAGGCCGACACGCTCCGCTCTCCCGCCTGTTGCTGATGGCCGCGACCTGGACGTCCCGTAAACCGCAGGTCTGCCCGCCCGCTGGTCGCAAGTCTGCCGCCGCCCGCCGCTGAAGCCTACGCCCCCAAACAGCCGGGCCTTACTGCCAAAGGCGTTAATCCGTCCTGCGACGGATACCGGAACTCATCCAAAGGGCGCAGACGCGTCCACCCATTGCGCCGCATCGCGCGCCAGCTGACCTGGCGCAGACTGACGCAGGGCCAGCGTGTCCCACGACAGGGCCATGGCCCACCGGGGCCACGTCGCCCGTGAGCGCCGCCGGGCAGCGGGGCGCGGCCATCGGCAAGCCTGGCGACCGCCGCGCGTGACCGGCCTGCTCACGCAAGGCAGGCCCCGCGACTGAAACAACGTTCGGGTGATGGAGCAGGCAATGCAACAGGCTGGTTCTGTCAGGATGGAACAGGCGCCCGCGCGGGTCGCCGACGCCGCCGGCCCCATGGGCGCGGGGCCGCTACGCGCCATGGCCTGGGAGATGGTGACCCTGGCCTTTGCGCGCCAGGCGCGCGAAACGCCTGACCGGACAGCGGTGCGGCGCGGCGACGTCCTGTTGACCTACGCGGGCCTCGACGCCGCCGCCAACAGGCTGGCGCGTCAGCTGATGGCGCAAGGCGTCCGTCGCGGCGACCGGGTGGCGCTGCTGCTGCCGCGCGACGTGGACGCGGTCGTCGCCATTCTGGGCGTGCTCAGGGCGGGCGCGGCCTATGTGCCGGTCGATATGGCCTACCCGGAAGCGCGCATCCATTTCATTGTCAGGGACTGCGGCTGCCGGGTCGCGATCACCACCTCCGCCGGCCTGTCCAGGTTGCCCGCCGGGGTCGCCAGCCTGGCGCTGGACGCCCAGGCGCAGGCCATCGCCGAAACGCCAGGCGATGCGCTCCCCGCCGCGTCGGGACCGGACGACGCCATCTACGTCATCTACACTTCGGGATCGACGGGCCAGCCCAAGGGCGCGGCCGTCACGCACCGCTCCTTCGCCAATCTGCTCCAGTGGTACATCCGCACGCTGGGCCTCAATGGCGGTGACGCAACGCTGCTGGTCAGCGCGCTGGGTTTCGACCTGACCCAGAAAAATATCTATGCGCCGCTGCTGACCGGCGGGACGCTGTATCTGCCGGATTTCGATGTGTTCGACCCGGAAGCCATTGTGGCGACGGTCGAGAAACGCTCCATCACCTTCCTGAACTGCACGCCAAGCACGTTTCTGCCCCTCGTGGAGGGCGCGGCGGCCGGCCGCATGGAGCGTCTGGCGTCGCTGCGCTGGGCGGTTCTGGGCGGCGAGCCGATCCCGATCCGGCGCCTGCTGCCGTGGCTGGATCACCCGGCGTGCCAGGGGCAAATCCTCAACAGCTATGGTCCGACGGAGTGCACGGATATCTGCGCCGCCTGGGCGATGGGCGCCGCGAACTGGGAGGATCCGGCGCCCCTCGGCCGGCCGGTCGACAATGTGTTCCTCGCGGTCCTCGATGAGGCGCGCCAGCCGGTTGGCCCTGGCGTGGAGGGCGAGTTGTGGATCGGCGGCATGGGCGTTGGGCTCGGTTACCTCGGCCGGCCGGAACTGAATGCTGAACGCTTCATGACGTTACGGCTTCCCGGCCATGAGGGCCGGATGTACCGCACCGGCGACCGGGTCAGCTGGCGCGCCGACGGCGCACTGGATTTCTTCGGCCGCCTTGACCACCAGACCAAGATCCGCGGCCACCGCGTCGAACTGGGGGAGATCGAGGCCGCGCTGTGCGCCCACGCCGACATTCGCGACGCCTGCGTGGCGGTGCGCGATGGCGCGGCCGAACCACGGCTGCTGGCCTGGCTGGTGATGCGCGCGGGCGCCGCCATGCCGCCGGAGGCCGGATTGCGGCGTTACCTGGGGGAAAAACTTCCCGAACACATGATCCCGGTCGCGTTCGCCGCTTTGCCGGCGTTGCCGCTGTCGCCCAACGGCAAGATCGATCGCCAGGCTCTGCCAGATATCGCCGCGCCGGCCCCTGAACCGCCGCCGCCAGCGCGGGGCGGGGAGACAGCTGACAGCGAGGACATGGAGAACCTCGTTCTCGGCGTCTGGCGCGACGTGCTCGGGCAGGCCCCGGCAAGCCCGGAGCAGAACTTCTTCGACGCCGGCGGCACGTCGGTGGGCCTGGCGCGGGTTCAGGCGGCGATCAGGGCGCGGCTGGGCCGGGACCTGGCCGTTGTGGAGCTGTTCGCCCATCCAACCGTCGCCAGCCTCGCCCGCCTGCTTCGTCAGACGCAGGACGCGCCGGCGGGCCGGCGGAAAGGCGCGCCGGCGGTCGGCCTCAGACAGGCCGAGGCGTTGCGCAGGATGGCGCTGGTCAGGGGAGGGGGACGATGAACCACGATCATGACGGCGTCGCAGGGGCGGTTGGCCTGACGGATAACCGCGACGCGGCTGACCTGAACACGGATAACCTCGACGGCGTGGCGATCATTGGCATGGCCGGGCGGTTTCCCGGCGCCGATGACGTCGGAACGTTCTGGCGCAATATCTGCGCCGGCGTCGATTCCGCCAGCCGCCTTGACGCAGGTGAGCTGGAGGACAGCTACACCGCCGATGAGCGGGCGCAGCCCGATTACGTTCCCGTCCGTCCACTGCTCGCCGACGTTGACCAGTTTGACGCCCAGCTGTTTCGCATGCGCCCGCGCGAGGCGTCGCTGACCGACCCGCAGCACCGGATTTTCCTTGAGATTTCGTGGTCGGCGATCGAGGACGCCGGCTACGACCCCCTGGCGCTCGCCGGGCGCGCCGTCGGCGTGTTCGCCGGGTGCAGCCACAACACCTATCTGCTGCGGCACGTCTGTGGCGACCGGGCGGCGGCGGAACGGTTCACCAATGATTTCCAGGTGGGCGGCTATGAGACGCTCACCGGCGCCATCGCCGACGCCCTGGCGACCCGCGTTTCCTACAAGCTGGACCTGCGCGGCCCCAGCATGACCATCGCCACCGCCTGCTCGACCTCGTTGACGGCAGTGGCCCAGGCGGTTCAATCGCTGCTGCTCTGTCAGTGCGACATGGCGCTGGCGGGCGGCGTGTCGGTCACGTTCCCGCAAAAACGCGGTTACTTCGCCCAGGACGGCGGCATGGTGTCGACCGACGGCGTCTGCCGGCCGTTCGACGCCGGCGCCAATGGCACGCTGTTCGGCTCCGGGGCGGGGGCGGTGCTGCTGAAACGTCTGGAGGACGCCGTCGCCGACGGCGACCATATTTATGCGGTCATTCGCGGCGTCGCCGTCAATAATGACGGCGCCTCGAAGGTTGGCTTCACGGCGCCGAGCGTCGACGCCCAGGCCGAGGTGGTGGCGACGGCGCAGCTGATCGCTGGCTTCGACCCGGCGACGGTGGGCTACGTGGAGTGTCACGGCACCGCGACGCCGCTGGGCGATCCGATCGAGGTCACCGCGCTGGCCCGCGCCTTTGGCGAGGGCGGCGGCCCCGGCCGCACCTGGCTCGGCTCGGTGAAAGGCAATGTTGGCCATCTGGACGCGGCGGCGGGCGTCACCGGCCTGATCAAGGCGGCGCTTGCCGTCAACCACGGCGTCATTCCGCCGACCTGTCACTTCACCACCCCCAATCCGCGCCTCGAGCTGGAGAAAACCCCGTTCGCCATCGCCGGCGCCCTGGTGGACTGGCGCGAGCCGGACGGTCCGCGCCGCGCCGGCGTGTCGGCGCTCGGCGTCGGCGGCGTCAATGTGCACGTCTGTCTGGAGCAGGCGCCGCCGCGCCTTCCCGCGCCGGGGGAAGCCACCCATTCCGTGCTGATGTTGTCGGCGCGGAGCGCGGATGGCCTGAAGCGGGCGCGCGCCGCGCTGGCGGAAACACTGCGGGCGGCGCCACAAACCAGCCTGGCGGACGTCGCCCATACCCTGGCGACGGGGCGCGGCGCCTTCGCGCATCGCGCCGCGATCGTCGCCGACAGCGTCGCAACGGCCATTGACCGTCTGGAAGCTGGCGAAGGCGCGGGAATTGTCGTGGGCGAGGCGGCCGTCACTGACCGGCCAGTGATCTTCATGTTCCCGGGGCAGGGCGCGCAATATCCCGCCATGGGCCTTGGCCTGTACGAAAGTGAACCGGCGTTCCGGGAAGCCGTCGACCGCTGCGCCGACATCCTGAAGCCGGGTCTGGGGCTTGATCTGCGCGCGCCGCTATATGGCGCTGGAGCCCGTGACGGGGAGGGGGCGGAAACCATTCGCCAGACCATCCTCGCCCAGCCGGCGATCTTCACGGTGGAATATGCCCTGGCGCAGCTCTGGCTCAGCCGGGGGGTGCGGCCGGCGGCGATGATCGGCCACAGCATTGGCGAGTTTGTCGCGGCAAGCCTCGCCGGCGTGCTGACGCTGGAGGAGGCGCTCGGGCTCGTGGCCGTGCGCGGCCGGCTGATGCAGGCGGCGGCGCCAGGCGCCATGCTGGCGGTGCGACTGCCGGAGGCGGAACTCCAGGCGGCGCTGCCGGCGGATGTCGATATCGCGGCCGTCAATGCCCCTGGCCTGACGGTGGCGGCGGGGCCGTTCGACGCCATCGAACAACTCGAAGGCGCCCTGAACGGCCTCGGCGTCATGCACCGGCGGCTCCACACCAGCCATGCCTTCCATTCCGCCATGATGGAGCCGGTGCTGGCCGATCTCGCCGTCGCGGCGGCGCGGATCACGCCAAAATCCGCGACGATCCCCTATGTGTCGTGCGTCACCGGCGACTGGATCACCGAAGCCGAAACCGGCGCCAGCGACTACTGGGCGCGCCACTGTCGCGTCGCCGTGCGCTTCAGCGACGGCGTCGCCGCGTTGTTGCGGCGCTTCGAGGCGCCGGTGTTGCTTGAAGCCGGCCCCGGCGCGACCCTGCTGAGCCTGTGCCGGCAGGGCGCCGCGAAGGGGCGGAACATCGCCGCCGTCGCCTCGCTGCCCGATCCTGGCGCCGGGGCCGACGATATCGCGACGTTCCATGGCGCCCTCGGCCAGCTCTGGCGTCATGGCGCGAGCTTCGACCGCGCCCGCGCCTGCCCGGGCCAGCGTATTTCGCTTCCCGGAATTCCCTTCGAACGCCAGCGTTACTGGGTCGCCGCGCCAGAGCCCGCCGCGACCGCGGAGCCGGCAAACGCGGTTCCCGCCGCGCCATCCTCCCCAGCCTTCCTGCAAGCGGATCCTGTCCAGATGAATACGCACACGCCAGTTGTCAGCGCCGGCGACGCCGGGGCCGGGCTCGCCAGCAAGGTCGCCGGGCTGTTTGAAGAGCTTTCCGGCGAGCGCATCGCCGAGGCTGATTACGGCATCCCGTTCCTGGAGCTGGGTTTCGATTCCCTGTTTCTCGCCCAGGTCGCGACCCAGGTGCAGAAGACCTTCAGGGTCAAGGTGACGTTCCGGCAGTTGCTGAACGACATGCCGTCGATCGCCAGGCTGGCCGAATTTCTCGCCGACAAGGTCCCCGCCCCGGCGCCGGCTGTCGCCGCCGTAGCACCGCCGGCCCCGGTTCAGACCCAGGCCGTATTCCAGGCGACCCCCGCGCCGCTTGCTGCGCAGGCAGCGCCTCCGCTTCTGGCGCCACAGGCGCCTGGCGCCGCCATGGGCGTGGAAGGTCTGTTCCGCGACCAGCTCGCGGCCTTGCAGGGGCTCATCGCCCAGCAGAACCAGATCCTGCTCGGCCAGGCCGGCGTCGCGCCTGCGCAGCCGCCAGTTGCGGTGGCGGCTCAAGCCGCCGCCGCTCCATCCGCCGCCGCCACGCCATCGCGGCCAGCGGAGGCGGTGGAGGACGCTGGCGCATCGCGTCATCAGCTTTACCGTCCCGGCGGCGGCGCGGCTGGCGGCGAGATGACCGCCGCGCAGGCGGCGTTCCTGGCCGATCTCATCGCCCGCTACACGGCGCGCACGCCTGGCTCGAAGCGCATGACCGACGCGCGCCGCGACGTCCTGGCCGACCCCCGCACCGCCGCAGGGTTCCGTCCTGAATGGAAGGAAATCGTCTATCCCATCGTCTGCAGCCGCTCCAAAGGCAGCCGGATCTGGGACGTGGACGGCAATGAATACATCGACGTCGTCAATGGCTATGGGCAGACGGCGTTCGGCCATGCGCCTGATTTCGTGCTGGAGGCCATGCAACGGCAAATGCGCGACGGCTTCGCCATTGGCCCGCAATCGCCGCTGGCCGGCGAGGTCGCCGAACTGTTCGCGGAAATGACCGGCAACGAGCGCGTCACCTTCTGCAACACCGGCTCCGAGGCGGTGATGGCGGCGATGCGCGTGGCGCGCGCCGTGACCGGGCGTGACCGCATCGTCGTCTTCAGCGGCGGATACCATGGTCAGTTCGACGAGGTGCTGGTGAAGGGCAAGGCCCGCCAGGATGACGATCCGCGCGGCCTGCCGATCGCGCCGGGCATCCCCTTCGGCTCGGTGGGCAACATGGTGGTGTTGCCGTGGGCGAAGCCGGAAAGCCTCGACTGGATCCGCCAGCATGGCGATGACATCGCCGCCGTGATCGCCGAGCCGGTGCAGAGCCGCCATCCGGACGTGCAACCCGCCGAATTCCTGCGGGAGTTGCGCGCGATCACGCAGGCGGCCGGCTCCGCGCTGGTGTTCGATGAGGTGGTGACCGGTTTCCGGGTGCATCCTGGCGGCATGCAGGCGGTGTTCGGCGTTCGCGCCGATATGGCGACCTACGGCAAGGTGGTCGGCGGCGGCATGCCGGTTGGCGTGCTTGCCGGCAAGCGCAGCTTCATGGACGCCCTCGACGGCGGCGCCTGGCGCTATGGCGACGACTCGGTGCCCGAGGTGGCGCCGACCTTCTTCGCAGGCACCTTCGTGCGTCACCCGATGGTGATGGCGGCGGCGAAGGCGGTGCTGCTGCACCTGAAGGAGCAGGGACCCGCCCTGCAGGAGCAGCTCGCCGCCCGCGCCCAGGGACTGGCGGATCGCATCAACGCCGAGCTTGCCCGGCGCGGCATTGGCGCCCGGGCCGAAAGCTACAGCAGCTGGTTTTATCTGGCGCTCGGCGGTGAGGACCGGCTGGCCAGCCTGTTCTACCATCACATGCGTCTCATGGGCGTGCACTGGCAGGAGGGCTTCCCCTGCTACTTCACGACGGCGCATTCGGACGCCGACATGGCGTTTATCTACGATGCCTTCGTCAAGACCCTCGACGCGCTCCAGGGCGCTGGCATCCTCACCGGATCAGGCGTTGCGGCTTCCGTGGCGGCGCCGGCGACGGCGTCCGTTTCCCCGCCCGTTTCCGCTCCGGTTTCCTGGCCGATGTCGGCGCCGCTGACCGAGCCGCAGATCGAGGTCTGGCTGGCGGCGCAGCTGGGGGATGAGGCGTCCTGCGCCTTCAATGAATCCATCTCGCTGACGCTCTCGGGACCGCTTGACCGGCAGGCCCTGCGCCAGGCGCTGGACGCGGTCGTGGCGCGCCACGACGCCCTGCGGGCGCGCTTCGCGCCGGATGGCTCGCAGATGCTCATTGACGCGCCGTCGCCGGCGCCGCTGACGGAGCGGGACTTTTCCGCTGACGCCGCCGGGCTGGCCGGGCTGACGGACGACGAGGCCCGCACGCCGTTTGATCTCGTCAACGGGCCGCTGATGCGGGCAACACTCGCCAGACTGTCGCCGACGGAGCATGTGCTGGTGTTCACGGCGCATCACATCGTCTGCGACGGCTGGTCGACCAACGTCATTCTTGACGAACTGGCGCAGCTTTACCAGGCGCGGCGCCAGGGTCGTGAGGCGGATTTGCCCGCGCCGCTACCATTCCGCAGCTATGCGCTGGAGCAGACCTCGCGCGTCAATCCGGCGACCCGCGACTGGTGGATGGAACAGTTCCGCGTGCTGCCGCCGGACGCCGATCTGCCGGCCGACCGGCCCCGCGGCGACGTGAAGGACTGGTCGGGCGACACGTTCTGCGCCCACATTCCGGGCGATCTGCTGAAGCAGGTGAAGCAGGCCGGCGCGAAGCAGGGCGCCACCCTGTTCTCCACCCTCGCGGCGGCGTTCAATGTGGTGCTGTGGCGGCTCACCGGCGAAACCGATCAGGTGATGGCCATCCCCACGGCCGGGCAGAGCCTGACGGAGGGCGGGCCGCTGGTCGGCCATTGCGTCAACTTCCTGCCGCTACGCGCGCTTGTTGATCCTGACGCCCCAGTCTCGGCCCTGCTGAAAACCGTGCAGAAAGCGATGCTCGATATGAACGAGCATCAGGACGACACTTTTGGCGCGCTGGTGCGGGAGCTTGGCGTCGCCCGCAACCCCTCCCGCCTGCCATTGACCCAGGTTCAGTTCAATCTGGAGCGCGTGGGCGAAGGGCTGGACTTTGGCGAGGTCGCCGCCCGGGTCGCCACCAACGCCAAGGCGTTTGTCAATTTCGACATCTTCCTCAACATCATCGAGGAAGCCGACGGCTTGCGGCTGGCCTGCGATTACAGCACCGGGCTGTATGACGCGACGACCATTGCCCGCTGGATCGGTCACTTCGAGCAGGCGCTGCGCGCCATCGTCGCTGACGCCGCCCAGCCGGTGAAAACCCTGCGCCTCATGGACGCCGCCACGGTCGATCACCTGGTCAATGGCCTGAACGCCACCGCGCGCGATGGCCTCGACCTGCGGCCGGTTCCCCTGCAGGTGGAAGACGTCGCGGCCCGTCACCCGGACGCCATCGCCCTGGTCTGGCGCGACCAGATCATGACCTATGGTCAGCTTGACGCCGCGACCGGCGCTCTGGCGGCGCGCATCGCCGCCGTCGCGCCTGGCGGCGGCGGCCGGGTTGGCGTGCTGGTGGAGCGTTCCCCCGCCATGGTCGTGGCCATGCTCGCCGTCATGCGGGCCGGCCACGCCTTCACCCCGCTCGATCCGGCGCATCCGGAAAGCCGGTTGCAGCAGGTGGTTGACGCCGCCCGCATCTGCGCCCTGGTCTGCGATGACCCGGCGCGGGCCAGCATCGCCGGCGGCGCGCCGCTGGTGGATGTGCGGGCCGGCGCGGCCCCCGATGGCAGCGCGGCGCAACTGCCGGATTGCGCTGATGCGTCCGCCGCTTACGTCATCTTCACCTCCGGCTCGACCGGGGCGCCGAAAGGCGTGGAGATTGGCCACGCGGCGCTCGCCAACCTGCTGTGGTCATTCGCGGAGCGTCCTGGCTTCACGGCGGCGGATTCGATGCTGGCGGTGACCACCACCACCTTCGACATCGCCATGCTCGAGCTGTTCATGCCGCTGGTCACGGGCGGGCGGGTGATCATCGCCGACCGTCAGGCGGTGCAGGACGGCTTCGCCCTGGCGCGGCTGATCGCCGAGAAGCGGCCAAGCCATATCCAGGCGACGCCGTCGCTGTGGCGCATGCTGGCCGAGGCGGGTTTCCAGCCCTGGCCTGGCCTGATCATGCTGTGCGGCGGCGAGCCGTTGCCCCGTGATCTCGCCCGGGAGCTGTCGGGCGGCGCCGGCGCGCTCTGGAATGTCTATGGGCCGACGGAAACCACCATCTGGTCGAGCGCCGGCCAGGTCCGGCCAGACGATGACCTCATCACCATCGGCGCGCCGGTGCTGAACACCGGGCTGTACGTCATCGACGCCAGCGGCCAGCTGGCGCTGCCCGGCGCCTCTGGCGAACTGGCGATCGGTGGCCTTGGCCTCGCCAATGGCTATTTCGGCCAGCCGGACCTGACGGCCGCCGCCTTCCGCCGGCATACGCTCGACGATGGCGCGTCGCGTCGCCTGTACTTCACCGGCGACATGGCGAAACGGCTGGCTGACGGGCGCATCCAGCACCTCGGCCGCCGCGACCTGCAGATCAAGCTGCGTGGCTTCCGCATCGAGCTGGAGGATATCGAAAGCGCCCTGCGGGCCATCCCCGGCGTGGCCGACGCGGCCGCCGGCGTGGTCGGCGCTGAACCGGATCGTCGCCTCGCCGCCTGGGTGGTGATGGCGGGCGGGCAGCCCCTCGATGAAACGGTGCTGCGCGAGAAAGCCCGCCAGGCGCTGCCCGACTATATGGTTCCCGCGATCTGGAGCCGTCTCGACGCGCTGCCGCTGACGGCGAACGGCAAGCTCAACCGCAAGGCGTTGCCGCAGCCGGAGCGCGCGGCGGCAAAACCGGCCCTGGTTGTCGCGCCGCCCCAGAACGACACCCAGCGGCTGCTTTGCGCGATCTGGTCGGAAGTGCTCGGCGGCGAGGCGGTCGGCATCGACGCCGACATCCTCGATCTGGGGGCGGATTCGATCCAGATCTTCCAGATCGTCGCCCGGGCCCGCCGCGCCGGCGTCAACCTGGCCGCCAGGGACGTGCTGCGCTGCCGCACCATCGCGGCGCTCGCCGGGGCCATTGACACGACGCCAGGCGATATGGCGGCGGCGCCCGCGGGCCCGTTGCCCCGCCTCGCCGACTTCCGCCGGAGGTAACCCAATGAACATGAGCCATCAGGGGAGCGCCGCCTTGAGCCTGCCTGAGCCGCTGGAATTCGGAGCGACCTGCGCGCAAGCTTACTATTGGCGCCGCTGCCAGCGGAGCCCGGGAGATCCGTGCCTCAACATCGCCGCGCGCTGGCGGCTGGAAGGGCCGATACAGATCGCGCTGATGGAGCGCGCCTGGCAGCAGGTGGTCGACCGTCACGAGGTATTGCGCACGGAGTTCGTCGAACAGGACGGACAACTCGTGCAGCGCGTGCTTCCCCACGCGCAATTCCGTATCCGGCATGTGGATTTGCGTGGCGCGCCGCCGCCGGAGCAGGAGGCGCTGAGCGAGCGGCTGGGCCGCGAGGAGGCGGCCGCGCCCTTCGACCCGTTCCGGCCGCCCCTGCTCCGGATCACGGTGTTGCAGCAGGCGGACGACAGGGCGCACATGCTGCTCACCACGCATCATCTCGCGGGTGATTGTTGGGCCAACCTGACGCTGGTGCGGGAATTCGCCGCCATTTGCGACGCGCTCTCGCTGGGGGCGACGCCCCATTTGCCAGACCCTCCCATGCAGTTCGGCGATTTTGCCTCGTGGCAGAACGCCTGGCTGGCGGCGGGCGGCGCGGCGGCGGTGGAGCAGTACTGGATAAAGCGGCTGGACGGACTGGCGAACTTCATGGTTCCGACAGACCGTGCGCCGCCGGCCCATCCGACCCGGCGCGGCGACATCTTTGGCATGATGGTTCCGGCTGGCGTCGCGGAGGCGACGCTGGCGGCGGCGCGGGCGCGGGGCGCGACATTCTTCGCCTTCGGCCTCGCGACTTTCGCCGCCCTGTTACATCGCTGGAGCGGGCATCAGGATATCCTCGTCACGACCCAGATCGCCGGGCGCGATGAACTCGAGCTCGAAACCGTCGTTGGCCCGTTCATCAATACCCTGGCGCTGCGCATGGCCTGCGCGCCGGAAACCCGTTTCGCAGACCTGCTGGACGAGACCCTGGCGACGGTTGGCGAGGCGCTGGAAAATGGCGCGCTGCCATTCGAGAAACTGACGGAGCGCATTGTCCTGCCGGCCAGCGATCGCCGGGGCGCGCTGCATGGCGTCAATTTCCAGGTCCTGAACAGCGCATTTCTCAAGGATACCCGCGCCGGCGCCGTGGCGCTCCGGGGTTTTCCCAGCCTTTCGCCGGGCGCCAAGCGCGATCTCGACGTCTATCTGGTGGAGCGGGAAGTCGGCTGGCGGGCCCAGTGCGAATATGATCCGGACCTGTTTGATGAGGCGACCGTCGCATGGGTCGTGCGGTCATTCGTCGAACTGCTGGCGGCTGTCAGCGCTGACCCGGCGCGGACGCTCGCCGATCTGCCCTTCACCCCGCCGACGGGGCTGCCATCCGGCGCCGGGCGTCGGCTCCAGTCTGCTGCCGCCCGGCCCGTTGCGGTCGACGTCGTTGCGGTCGAAGTCATGGACAGCGCGTCGCCCGCCGCGCCGGCGGAGGACAACAGCGCCCGGGCGGAGCGCCTGGTGCAGTTGTGGCGCGCGGCGGTGCGTTGCGATGATCCGCCGCCCGGCGCGAGCTTTTTCGAACTGGGCGGCGATTCCATGCGGGCGGCCCGCCTGGTGGCCCGTATCCACGATGCGTTCGGACAACGGGTGGGCCTGGCGCGGTTCTTCCAGAATCCGACCCTGGCGGGGCTGGCGGAGAGGCTCGGCGTGGAACTCGACAGCGGGCCATCGACGCCGGTGACGGAGCATGGTGACGACGGGGACGAAGACTGGCGGGTCATGGAGGTCAGCCCGCGGGGCTCCCGGACGCCGGTGATCGGCGTCAACAGCGTGGAAACCCTGTTCGCCCTGGCCCGCGATTTCGGCGAGGACCGGCACATTTTTGGGGTGCGGCTGTTCGAGCCGGGCAAGCCCCATGGCATCGCCGGCAAGACGTTTCCCGAAATCGCCGCCGATTACATCGAGGTCATTCGCGCGGTCGAGCCAAAGGGGCCTTACATCCTGTTCGGCCTGTGCGTCCATGGCGTCCTTGCCCTGGAAATCGCGCGCCAGTTGCGCGACGCCGGCGACATGGTCGAGATGGTGTGCGTCGTCAACGCATGGCATCCCACTTACGCCCGGAGGCTGAACTTTCTGAACCGGCAACTGGTGCGGCTGAACGACGTGTCCTGGAACCTGCGGCGGGTGTTCAGACGGGAAAAGACGTTCATTGAGTTTCTTGGCAATTACCGTCTCGCGCAAGCCAGCGGACTGCTCCAGCTCGCCGCCCGGCTGGGCCTCATCGACAAGGCGCCGTCGCGAACAGGCTCGGAATTCAATGATGATTTCCTGCTGACCCTGATGCAGGCGCGCGACGCCTGTGAACCGCGCGGCGTCAGCGGCCCGGTGATGCAGTTCCTTGGCCCGGATACGCCCAGGTGGCCTGGCATCGACCGCACGCTGGGATGGAAGGGCGTTGTCAATGGCGCCATCCATGTTCACGACATGCCGCCGGCCAGACCAGGCCTGGACGACCCCGGCCTCGCCTGCATCGTCACGCACTTCGGGCGCATGATCGAAGCAGGGGCCACACGGGGGTAAATCATGGCCGGCGACAGCGCATCCAGTGGCGCGATAACCCGGCGGATCGCCGTTACGGCGATCGTCGCGGCCATTGGCGGGGTCGGCGTCGCGGCGGTGAT
>Ga0180223_1000531_pt1 | contig 46093 bp, 41 predicted proteins | sample eDN5th30CKraftOP_FD_151337 | JGI IMG/M metagenome (GOLD analysis project Ga0180223, IMG submission 151337) | Enriched Organic Plus compost microbial communities from Emeryville, California, USA - eDNA 5th pass 30_C Kraft OP (version 2) (version 2) ... | reverse complement strand
GACAAGGCGACGATCGACGCCAAGGTAGAGGCGCTGTCCGCGGCCTCGCAGAAGCTGGGTGAGAAGATGTACGCCGACATGCAGGCGCAGGCCGCCGCCCAGCAGGGCGCGCAGGCGGAAGGCGATGCCGGCAAGCCGGCCGACGACGATGTCGTCGATGCCGACTTCAAGGAAGTCAAGCGCGACCAGTAAGGCCGTGCGCTAGCCGCCACACGAGCCCGGCTTCTGGCATTTTGCCGGGGGTCGGGCCTTCTTGTTGTTAGATAAAAAAGGCGTCGCAGACGCTATTCATCAATATGGCAAAACGCGATTTTTACGAAGTTCTGGGCGTAGGAAAGAACGCCAGCGACGACGAGCTGAAAAAGGCTTACCGCAAGCTGGCGATGAAATACCACCCCGACCGCAATCCGGGCAGTAAAGAGGCCGAAGAACATTTCAAAGAGGCCAAGGAAGCCTACGAGGTGCTTGGGGACCCCGAAAAGCGTGCTGCCTACGACCGTTTCGGCCATGCAGGCGTGGACGGCGCCGCCGGCGCGGGCATGGGCGGGGCGGGTTTTGCGGACGCCTTCGGCGACATCTTCGGCGAGATCTTCGGTGGCGGCCGGCGCGGCGGCGGGCCGCAGGTCTACCGCGGCGCCGACCTGAAATACACGCTGGACATCAGCCTGGAACAGGCCGCCGCGGGCTTCGACACCGAGATCCGCGTGCCCAGCTGGGAAAACTGCGACACCTGCCATGGCTCGGGCGCCAAGCCCGGCACCCAGCCCCAGACCTGCCGCACCTGCGGCGGCAGCGGGGCGGTGCGCATGCAGCAGGGCTTTTTCAGCGTGCAGCAGACCTGCCCCACCTGCCACGGCACCGGCAAGGAAATCACCGATCCCTGCCCGGCCTGCGACGGCGTGGGCCGCATCCGCAAGAACAAGACACTGCAGGTGAAGATTCCGGCCGGCATCGATGACGGCATGCGCATCCGCTCGTCGGGCAACGGCGAACCGGGCGTCAACGGCGGCCCGCCGGGCGACCTGTACGTGGAAATCCACCTGAAGCCGCATGGCATCTTCCAGCGCGACGGCGAGGACCTGCACTGCGAACTGACCATCCCGTTCACGACGGCGGCGCTGGGCGGCGACCTGGAAGTCCCCACCCTGAACGGCAAGGGCGAGATCACCATTCCCGAGGGCACGCAGACGGGCAAGACTTTCCGCCTGCGGGGCAAGGGCATCAAAGGGGTGCGCTCCAGCTACCCCGGCGACCTGTACTGCCACATCTCGGTCGAGACGCCGGTGCGGCTGAACGACGAGCAGAAAAAACTGCTGCGCCAGTTCGAGGCCTCGCTGTCCCAGGGCGGCGAAAAGCATTCGCCCAAAAGCGAGTCGTGGACGGACCGCGTGAAGAATTTCTTCAGCTAGGCGCTGGGCATTGCTCCGATGCCGTCAGGAAGCCGCGCCGTCCGTAGAGCGGCTCAGCGCTTCCCATTCGGCGATTTCCGAAGCCATTGCCGATAGCTTCTCGCGCACCAGCGCCAGCGCGTCGCTGCCCAGCAGCAGGTGCGCGGGCGGCGCATCGCTGTCGATGACCGCCAGCATGGCGCGCGCCGCCTTCGCCGGATCGCCGGGCTGCCTGCCGCTTTTCTGTTCGCGCGCCTTGCGGACCGGATCGAACAGGGCGTCGTAGTCGGCGATGGAGCGGGGCGTACGCACCATGGAGCGGCCGGCCCAGTCGGTGCGGAACGATCCCGGCGCCACCGCCGTCACGGCAATGCCCAGCGGCTTCACTTCTTTTCCCAGCGCTTCCGAGATGCCCTCCAGCGCGAACTTGCTGCCGCAGTAATAGGCGATGCCAGGCATGGTGATGAACCCGCCCATCGAGGTGATGTTGAGAATATGCCCCCGGCGGCGCTGGCGCATATAGGGCAGCACCGCCTTCATCATGGCCGCGGCGCCGAACACGTTGACGTCGAACTGGCGGCGTATCTCGGCCATGGGCGATTCTTCCATCACGCCCTCATGGCCGTAGCCGGCGTTGTTGACCAGCACGTCCACTGGGCCGACCGAGGCCTCGACATCCGCCACGACATGGCCGACGGCGTCGAAATCGGTGACGTCCAGCACTCGTCCCGCGGCCCGGCCGGGGCAGAGCGCCTCGAAGGCCTGCTTCGCCTGCGGGCTGCGCACTGTGCCGGCGACACGATGGCCGGCCGACAGCGCCTCCTGGGCCAGGGCCCGTCCCAGGCCGCTGCTGACGCCGGTAATGAGCATAGTCTTGTGGGATGGCATGGGTGGATCTCCTGAAGGTTCAAATGGAAGTGCATAAATTGGAAATAGCATAATATTCCCCGGAGCATCCGGCCAACAGGCCTTTTTTTCTGGTTTTATTGCCTATTCTTATGAGTACTGCCGCTTCCCCGGCCGCCACGGAGCAAGGCGGCATGGTCCCGTTGCTTCGCGCCCTGGCCCCGCAAGAGGGCTACAACCTGACGGCGCTGCCCGGCGTGCGCATTCTTCGGTCTGACCAGCCCTTGTCGGACACCCCGGTCCTGTATGATCCGGGCATCGTCATCGTCTGCCATGGCGCCAAGCGCGGCTATTTCGGGAACCGGGTCTATCTGTACGATGCGCGGCACTACCTGGCGGTTTCCGTGCCAGTGCCCTTCACCATGCAGACGGATGCCACGCCGGAAAATCCGTTGCTCGCCATCTACATGCACCTGGATTTCCAGGTCGCGGCAGATCTGCTGCTGCAGATCGAACGCAGCGGACTGGCCGAGCCGGCCCGGGGGCCTCGAAGCATGATCTCCAGCCCGATGGACGAGGCCATGCAAGCATCGCTGCGACGGCTGCTGCAGGTCCTGGGCCGTCCGCTGGAGGCGGCGGTTCTCGGCCCCGCCGTCGTGCGCGAGCTGTATTTCCGGGTGCTGACCGGCCCGCAAGGCCAGGCCATGCGGGCGGCCCTGGCTTTCCAGGGGCGATTCGGCAAGATCGGCAAAGCGTTGCGGCGCATCCATGCCGGCTATGCCGGCCGCCTCGATCTGGCGCAACTGGCGCAAGAGGCCGGCATGAGCGTGCCGGTCTTCCATAGCCACTTCAAGGCCGTTACCCAGACTTCGCCCATGCAGTACGTGAAGTCGACGCGGCTGCACCAGGCCAGGCTGCTGATGCTGCGTGAGGACATGACGGCGGCGGCGGCCTGCCACGCGGTGGGCTACGAAAGCCCCTCGCAGTTCAGCCGCGAGTTCAAGCGCCTGTTCGGCCTGACCCCCGCCGCGGAGGTGCGCAGGATGAAAGCAAGCTTCGCCGTGCCGCCGGCGCATCCGGGATCGGATTACGTGTCGTCGCACTAGGGCCGGTCAACAGGCCCTAGGCCGGCTTTCGCGTCGCTCAGTTCAAATCCGTCCCTGCATCCGGGGCCTGTGGCTGTTGCGGCGGCTGCGGCGCGGGCTTGCCCTGCTGGCTGGTGTCCGCAGCCAGCGCCGAGCTGAACGCCGCGGGCTTGAGCACCGCGCGCAAGGCATCGTTCACCTGTTGCGCGGTCAGCGAGGACAGGTCCTTGTCTATCTCGGCCGACCAGGCGAACGTGCGGTCCAGCTGCAGGTAGTTGATCCAGGCCGACGCCAGCACGCTGTCGCGCGTGCGGGCCAGGCGGCGCAGCTTCAGCAACGCGTCCACCCCCTCTTTGACCTCCTGGTCGGAAAAGCCCTTGTCCAGCACCCGCTGCAGCTCGTCCTTGACGGCCGCGCGCAGGCGCTGGCTGTTCTGCGGCGCATGGATGGCATAGATAGTCCAGCCGCCGGACGGCTCGTACGACGAGGCGTCGAATTCGCTGCGCACGTTGTACGACAGGCCGTCGTGCACCCGCACGCGGGTCCACAGGCGCGAGGTCTCTGATGCGCCCAGCAGGTAGTTGGCCAGGTACAGGGCCGCGAAGCGCGGATCGGTGTCCTGGATCTGCAGCGGCAGCGTTGCCAGATAGAAGGCATTGGCCTTGTCCGGCGTGTCGATGGTGAAGTCCTTGGGCGGCACCGGCCGGTAAGGGTCGCTGACGCGGGTATAGGCGGGCGCCTTCTTCCAGCCGTTCAGGCCGTCGGCCAGCGCCTTGCGCACGGCGTCCGCGTCGAACGCGCCCACCGCGGCAAAGCGGATGCTGCCCGCGCCATAGAATTTCTGGTGGAAGCGCACCAGGTCCTGGCGCTTGACCGCGGCCATGTCCTGCAGCGACTCGTCGAAGCTGGGCACGTAGCGCACGTCGTCGCGCGGCCATGGGTTGGCGTGGCGCGCCAGCGCGCGGGACGCCAGGGCGCTGGGCTCGTCCTTGGCGCTCTGGATGGCCGCCGAGGCCTCGCGCTGGTACTCGGCCAGCTCGCGCTCGGGGAAGCTGGCGTTGCGGATGACGTCCAGCACCGCTTCCACCAGGGCAGGCAGATGTTCCTGCGTGGTGGACATCCGCACGGCCAGGTTGCCGGCTTCGCCGTTGAAGTCCACGTCGGCCTGCAGGGCGTCGAAGCGGTCCGAGATCTCCTGGCGCGACAGTCTGGCGGTGCCGCGCGTCAGCATGTCGGCCGTCACGCTGGCTATGACGCGCTGGCCTTCCAGGCTCTTGGCGTCGCCGAACTGCACCAGCAGGGTGGCCTGCACACGATTGCCGCGCGTGGGCTTGGGCAGCAGGGCCAGCTGGACCCGGCCGTTCGGCAGGTTGAGCGGCTTGCGCTGGGTGGCGGCGTCGATGTGTTCGGGCGAGGGGTCGAAGGCGTCCACCGCGGCCGCCACGTCCTGCTTGCCGGTGTAGCCGTCCAGCATTTTGTTCAGGTGGAGGGGGCCGGGCAGCGGCGCGCGCACCGGCTTGGCGGTGGGCAGGTAGATGCCGCCGGTGCGGTTGCTGGCCACCAGATACTTTTGCACGGCGGACTGGATGTCGGCCAGGGCGGCTTTCTCGACCTGGTCGCGCCGCAGGAAGAACAGGCGCCAGTCGCCCTGGGCCGCGGCATTGGAAAGCGCGCTGGCCAGGCTGACCGGATCGGCGTAGATCTGCTGCCAGCCGGTCAGCCACTTGTTGCGCATGCGGTCCAGTTCGGCCTGCTGGAAAGGTTGCGACGCCACCTTGGCCAGCGTCTCATCCAGGGCGCGCAGCGCCGCGCGCGCGTCCATGCCGGGCTCCAGCTGGGCGCCGAACAGGGCATAGCCCGGCTGGTTCATGGCCCGCGCGAAGCCGAACACGCCGGCTGCCAGCTTCTTGCCGACCAGGTCGTGGTACAGCCGGCCGGAGGGCGTGTCGCTGAGCATGTCCACGCCCAGGTCCATCAGGGTGAAGTCGGGGCTTCCCGCCGGGGGGATGTGGAACAGCGCCGCCGCCAGCGGGCTGCCGCCGTGGCGCCGCAGGGTGACCAGGCGCTCGCCGTCCTGCACGGGCTCCACAGTGTATTCGGGCGGCAGGGTGCGCTGCGGACGGGGGATGCCGGCAAAGGCCTTGGCCACGACTTGCAGCGTGGCGGGCACGTCGAACTGGCCCGAAATGATGAGCACCGCGTTGTCAGGCTGGTAATGCTGCTTGTAAAAGGCCCGCAGCTGCGCGATGTCCACCTGCTCGACGTCCGAGCGCGCGCCGATGGTGTCCTTGCCATAGCTGTGCCACTGGTAGGCGGCGGCCTGCATTTTCTGCAGCAGTACCTGGAAAGGGTTGTTCTCGCCGCTTTCCATCTCGTTGCGCACCACCGTCATTTCAGCGTCCAGGTCTTGGCGGGTGATCGAGGCGTTGACCATGGCGTCGGCCTGCCACTCGATGTACCACTGCAGGGTCTGCGGGTCGGCGGCGAAGCTGGCGTAGTAGTTGGTGCGGTCCACCGAGGTCGAGCCGTTGGCGCGCAGCCCGCGGCGCGAGAACTCGGCCAGGGCATTGGGCAGCGAGGGCGTGCCGCGGAACAGCATGTGCTCCAGCAGGTGGGCCATGCCCGTCTGGCCGTAGTTTTCATGGCGCGAACCCACCAGGTAGGTCATGTTGACCGTGACGTTGGGCTTGGATCCGTCCGGCGCCAGCAGGACGCGCAGGCCGTTGGGCAGCACGTATTCGGTGACGCCTTCCACCGAACTGCGCTGCTGCACGCCCTGGGGCAGCGCGGCCGCCGCGGGCGCCGCCTGAGGCGTGTCGGCCAGCCCCGGCAGGGGGGAAAGCACCAGCAGGCCGGCAAGGGCGAGGGCGCGTAACGGACGGAACGGGATGGGCATGGCGTCTCGAAAAGTTGGAAAGGCAAGTAAAAAGTAAGGGAAGGGCCGCCGGGAAGCTGCCGCTCCGGAAGGCCAATCATATCAGCCGACTCCCGCGCCCGGAATGGGGGCGCAGGGGGGGCGGGCTTGTCCAGTGTGGCGGCGGGCGCCGGGCTGGAGCCTGCCTTTACCTGGACAGCCAGCGCATGCCCTGTTCGATGCCGCTTACCGTCACGCTGTACATGCGGCCGTGCATGATGTCGCGGATCAGGGCGATCGATTGCCGGTAGGGCCAGTAGCCTTCGGGCTCGGGGTTCAGCCATATGGAGCGGGGCCAGTTGTCCAGCAGGCGCTGCAGCCAGGCGGCGCCGGCCTCGGCGTTGTGGTGCTCCACCGAGCCGCCCGGATGCAGGATCTCGTAGGGACTCATGGTGGCGTCGCCCACGATGACCAGTCGCCAGTCGTCGTTGTAGGTGCGCAGGATGTCCCAGGTGTCGAAGCGCTCCGTCGCGCGCCGGCTGTTGTGCTTCCACAGGGACTCGTAGGGGCAGTTGTGGAAGTAGAACACCTCCAGGTGGCGGAACTCGCTGCGCGCGGCCGAAAACAGCTCTTGCACGCGCGAGACGTGGTCGTCCATGCTGCCGCCCACGTCCAGCAGCATCAGCACCTTTACGGTGTTGTGCCGCTCGGGCACCATCTGCAGGTCCAGAAAACCGGCGTTGCGGGCGGTGCTGCTGACGGTCTGGTCCAGGTCCAGTTCCAGGTCGGCGCCTTCGCGGGCGAAATGGCGCAGGCGGCGCAGCGCCATCTTGAAGTTGCGCGTGCCCAGCTCCTGCTGGTCGTCATAGTCGCGGAACGCGCGTTTTTCCCAGACTTTGACGGCGGTGCGGTTGCCGGCCGAAGGGCCGCCCAGGCGTATGCCCTCGGGGTGGTAGCCGCCATGCCCGAAGGCCGAGCTGCCGCCGGTGCCTATCCACTTGTTGCCGCCGGCATGGCGCTCTTGCTGTTCTTCCAGGGTTTTCTTGAACAGCTCCATCAGTTTCTGCCAGCCGTGCTTTTCGATGGCGGCCTTTTCTTCGGGGCTCAGGTTCTTCTGGAAGGTCTTGAGCAGCCAGTCCATGGGAATGGCCTTGTCCTCGGGCAGTTGCGCCTGCGCCTGGCGGTAGAAGGCGCCGAAGGCCTGGTCGTAGCGGTCGAACAGGGTTTCGTCCTTGACGAGCGTCATGCGCGCCAGGTGGTAGAAATCGTCCAGCGTGGGCATCATGACGCCGCTGCGCAGGGCTTCGAGCAGGGTCAGGTATTCCTGCACGGAGACGGGCAGCTTGTGGGCCCGCAGGTGGTAGAAGAAGTCGGTCAGCATGGCGGTCCGGCGCTGTCTTCGTGCCGACAGGCCCTAGCGGCGCCGGCCGATGGCGGCCAGGCGCTGCAGCAGCGCGAGGTCCTGCTCGTTCTTGAGCAGGGCGCCGGCCATGACGGGCAGGTCGGCGGCGCTGGCGATGTCCCTGGCGCTGAAGGATTCGCTCATCAGCAGGCCCAGCCAGTCCAGGAATTCCGAGGTGGAGGGCTTTTTCTTCAGGCCCGGGGTGTCGCGCAGGGTGAAAAAGGTATCCAGCGCGGCGCTTAGGACTTCCTGGCGGATGTCGGGGAAATGTACGGCCACGATGCTTTGCATGGTGTCGCGGTCGGGAAAGCTGATGTAATGGAAGAAGCAGCGCCGCAGGAAGGCGTCGGGCAGGTCTTTTTCATTGTTGGAGGTAATGATGATCAGCGGCCGGTGCCGCGCCCGTATGGTCTGGCGGGTTTCGTACACATGGAACTCCATGCGGTCCAGCTCGCGCAGCAGGTCGTTGGGGAATTCGATGTCGGCCTTGTCGATCTCGTCGATCAGCACCACCACGGGCTCGCCGGACTCGAAGGCCTGCCACAGCACGCCCTTGACGATGTAGTTGGCGATGTCGCGTACTTTTTCGTCGCCCAGCTGCGAGTCGCGCAGCCGCGACACAGCGTCGTACTCGTACAGGCCCTGGTGGGCCTTGGTGGTGGACTTGATGTGCCACTGCAGCAGCGGGCGGCCCAGGGCGGCGGCCACTTCTTCGGCCAGCATGGTCTTGCCGGTGCCCGGCTCGCCCTTGATGAGCAGGGGGCGCTGCAGCGACAGCGCGGCGTTGACGGCAAGCTTCAGGTCGTCGGTGGCGACGTAGCGGTCGGTTCCGGCAAAACGAGGGGAGGGCGGCGCGGAGGCGTTGGAAGTCATCGTGGGATCCGTATCGGTATGCGGTATTGCAACGTTGGGGGCCGGGCTTGGCGGCCCATGCAACAATTATCGTACAATCCTACGGTTCGTCGGTCACATGCCCATGGTTCGTCGGTCTGCCCTGGGCACCCTCCGGCTTTTATCTACCGCTAGAAGAGCTATTATGAAGTTGCGAACAAATGTGATGCGCGCACTGTCTGCGCTGGCCGTGCTGGCCTCCTGTTCTATCGCGGGCCAGGCGCAGGCCCAGGGGGCGGACAAGCCCGTGGGCGACGCCAAGGCGGCCGTCAACAAAATTTCCATGTGCATCGGCTGTCATGGCATCAAGGGGTACAAGTCCAGCTTCCCCGAGGTCTATCACGTCCCCATGATTGCCGGCCAGAATGCCGACTACATCGTCAGCGCATTGCAGGAATACGCCAGCGGCGCCCGCAGTTTCCCGACCATGGACGCCATCGCGCAAAGCCTGACCCCCCAGGACATGGCCGACATCGCCGCCTACTATTCCAGTCTCAAGTAACCGGGGAGCCGACATGAAAAAAATGACTCTCGCCGTGGTGGGTTCCCTGTTCGTGGCTGCCGGCTCGGCCGCCCACGCCGCCGACCTTGCCGCCGGCAAAGCCGCGTTCGAAAAATTCACCTGTGCCACGTGCCACGGCGCCGATGGCAAGACATCCACGCTGCCCAGCTACCCCGTGCTGGCGGGCCAGCATGCCGACTACCTGGCCCATGCGCTGCGCGCCTACAAGCGCGGCCAGGCCGGCGAGCCCGCTTCCGCCAACGTGCGCAAGAACGCCATCATGGGCGCCATGGTGCAGCAGCTCAGCGACACCGACATCGAAAACATCACCGCCTGGCTGGCCTCGCTGCCTTCGCCGCTGTCGGTCAGCAAATAAGCCTCATTCCGCCGCGCGGCCCGCGCCGCGCCGGCGGACGCCGGCCTGCCCGCCGGCTCAGTCCCTGGAAACCCGCCGCCGTATCAGGTCTATGTAGGCCTCGCTGCCAAGCGGCTTGCCCAGGCGCTGGGCCTCCCACACCACTTCGCCCAGGCATTCCATGATTTCGTGCATGGCCTCGTGCGGATCGCGCGTGGCCAGCAACTGCTGGTAGGCGGCTTTGATGCCTGGCGGCTGGTCTATGGACAGCTGCTCGGCGATGGCCAGGTGCATGGAAAGATGCAGAAAAGGATTGGTCTGGCCGCCTTCGACCGTATAGTCGGCCTGCGCGGCCTGCGGGTCTTCCAGCGCGGCGTGGTATTCGGGGTGCCGGTTGGCCCAGTCGACGGCCATGGACTCCAGCGGCGTCAGCACGCCTGACTGGCGGTGCTTGCGCCAGGCCTCGGTAAAGAACTGCCGGACCTGTTCGCGGGAGGGATTGAACATGACTGATGGGTATCCGCTGAGAGTTGTGGGGGTATGGCGCCTGGTGGCCGGTGCGTGACGCTTTATGGCCAACGCGCGATGCTTTATCGTCGGCGCATGACACTTTATTTTAACCGGCCGGGCAGGCCGCGCCCCGCACGGGGCGGGCGCAGCCGTTAAAATAAAAGCCAGCCTGCCGCCAAGTCTTATATAAGACTTGGTTTATAATCGAGCGGTTTCACCGAATTTTCCTTTTTATGGAGCAACTGGAGCATCCATGTCCTATCAGCACATCAAGGTCCCCGCATCGGGCCAAAAAATCACGGTCAACCCCGATTTTTCGCTCAACGTCCCCGACGAACCCGTCATTCCCTACATCGAGGGCGACGGCACGGGCCAGGACATCACGCCCGTCATGCTCAAGGTTGTCGATGCCGCTGTCGAGAAAGCCTACGGCGGCAAGCGCAAGATTCACTGGATGGAAGTGTACGCCGGCGAAAAATCCACCAAGCTGTACGGCCCGGACGTCTGGCTGCCCGAAGAAACGCTCGAAGTCGTCAAGGACTACGTCGTTTCCATCAAGGGCCCCCTGACCACGCCGGTCGGCGGCGGCATCCGTTCGCTCAACGTGGCCCTGCGCCAGGAGCTTGACCTGTACGTCTGCCTGCGCCCGGTGCAGTACTTCAAGGGCGTGCCCTCGCCGGTGCGCGAGCCCGAAAAGACCAATATGGTCATCTTCCGCGAGAACTCCGAGGACATCTACGCCGGCATCGAATTCCCCGCCGAATCCGAGAACGCCAAGGCCATCATCGACTTCCTGCAGACCAAGCTGGGCGTCACCAAGATCCGCTTCCCGGCCACCTCGGGCATCGGCGTCAAGCCCGTCTCGCGCGAAGGCACGCAGCGCCTGGTCCGCAAGGCCATCCAGTACGCCATCGACAACGACCGCCCCACCGTCACCCTGGTGCACAAGGGCAACATCATGAAGTTCACCGAAGGGGGCTTTCGCGACTGGGGCTATGAACTGGCCATCAAGGAATTCGGCGCCCAGCTCATCGACGGCGGCCCGTGGTGCAAGTTCAAGAACCCCAAGACGGGCCGCGACATCGTGGTCAAGGACGTCATCGCCGACGCCTTCCTGCAGCAGATCCTGCTGCGTCCGGCCGAATACGACGTCATCGCCACGCTGAACCTGAACGGCGACTACATTTCCGACGCGCTGGCCGCGCAGGTCGGCGGCATCGGCATCGCCCCGGGCGCCAACCTGTCCGATTCCGTGGCCATGTTCGAAGCCACCCACGGCACCGCGCCCAAGTATGCGGGCAAGGACTACGTCAACCCCGGTTCCGAAATCCTGTCGGCAGAAATGATGCTGCGCCACATGGGCTGGACCGAAGCGGCCGACCTCATCATCAGCAGCATGGAAAAATCCATCCTGTCCAAGAAGGTCACCTACGACTTCGCCCGCCTGATGGAAGGCGCGACGCAGGTGTCATGCTCCGGTTTCGGCCAGGTCATGATCGAAAACATGTAATACAGTCTACCGTCATATACGGTAGTCTACGAAACCCGCTTGCTGAAAAGCTTGCGGGTTTTTTTAACGTCTGTAGTAGTCTACGGCCATACTAAGGCACAGCGCGGCAACCTTGGAGATGTGGAGCCGGCAGGCGAGGGCGTCAGTGAAATGACTAAGTCAACCAAGATATCCGAACTGCCGGAATTCGACATGGCTGAAATCCTCAAGATGGACGAGGATATTGGGCATTGCCTTTTCGGGATCGGGGCTATAACGTTATTGCCTTTGCTTCCTTTTGAAATGGGCGGTCGGGGTATAGGCTGGATGCCCCGCTGCGCTATTTCTGACGCCCCTGATGGAGAAACAGCATGAGTGCCGACGCACGCCAATCCGAATACCCCGTGGACAAACAGTTTCTCGAGCGCTGGTCTCCGCGCGCCTTCACTGGCGAAGAGATTCCGGTCGAGACGCTGCTGACGCTGCTGGACGCGGCCCACTGGGCGCCGTCTTCCTTCAACTTCCAGCCCTGGCGCTTTGTCTATGCGCGCAGGGGCACGCCGCATTGGGAGCGGCTGTTCGGCATCCTGAACGAATTCAATCAAAGCTGGGCCGGTTCGGCTTCGGCGCTGGTGATCGTCCTGTCCAGGAAAAGGGCGCTGCCGCCGGGCAAGGACGTCGAGATCGACAACCTGACGCACAGCTTCGACGCGGGCGCGGCATGGGGCTACCTGGCCCTGCAGGCCAGCCTGCTGGGCTGGCAGGCCCACGGCATGGCGGGCATAGACCGCGCGCAGGCGGTCGAGAGCCTGGGCGTGCCGCAAGGCTATGCGGTGGAAGCCGCCATCGCGATAGGCCGGCCCGGCGACAAGTCCGCGCTGCCCGAGTCCCTGCGCGCGCGGGAATTCCCCAGCCAGAGGCTCAGCCTTTCCGAAGTGGCCGCCGAAGGCAGCTTCAGCTTCTGACGCCGGGCCGGCGCATGATCGCGCGGCCATTCTGGATGGCCGTCCTTCCAGCCGGTCCCTGCGCAGCCCGCTTCCCGAAACAGAAAACACCCTGTGATATCATCGGACCGCCAAGGGCGCGGCCGTGCGTGTACGCCTGTCTGCATTGAATCGCGCAGATGGTCAATCTTCGCCCGGCGATACGCCGCCGCGGGCATTGCCGGGCTCGAAATCGCCGCTGCCCAGCTCGATGACCCCGTCCGTGGGTGTGTTGCGCGCCGCCTCCGCGGCGCCGATGATTTGCCGTCGCCCATTTTCGAAGGCGTCGAGCAGTTCGTTGCCGGTGCCGTCCCGTGCGCCGAACGCCTGCAGCAGCGCGTCGCCGGAAATCTCGTATACGCGCTTGTCCCGGCCTTCGCCCCAGGTAAAGCGCACGTAACCCTCTTGGTATTTCGCGCCGGTCATTTTTGCAAATTCACCCATCGCAGCCTCCTTGAGTCACTCGAAGTTCATTATAGCGAGGCGCTTTGGATTGCCTGAAAGCGTGTGTTACCCCCCGTGTACGCGCTATACCGTGCCTGGCGGACCGATGGCGCGCAAAATGGGCGGCCGGCGTCCGGGCGCCAGCAAGGCGTCCGCGGGCCGTCCACGTCGCGGCGGGCCGGCGCTTGGCCAGCCTAGCCGCGGCCGTGGGGGCTGCGCGCCATCCAGGCGATCAGGGACGAGCGCATGGCTTCTTCCACTGACATGTCGATGGGGCGGACCCAGTCGCCGGGCACGAACACGGTATAGCCGCCTATCATGTATCCCATGGGCAGGTACACCGCCACGCGGTCTCCCTGCAGAAAGCCTTCAGGCAGGCCGGCCATGTCCTTGCGCGTGACCAGGCCCACCAGCTCGACGGGCTGGTCGGGCATGCGCAGCACGACGACCTGCTGGGCGCCCTGCTGGCTGCCGGGCGAAAAATAGTCGGCAAAGCTTTTGACCGAGGAATAAATGCTTTTGACGACGGGGATGTTGTTGAAGGGCAGCTCGAACAGCGAGGCCAGCCGGCGCACCCTGCGCTTGGACAGCAGAAAGCCCAGCGCGATGATGATCAGCACGGCCAGGGCCAGCCCCATGCCGGGAATATAGATGCCGCCGATGAGGCCCTCCAGCAGATGCAGGGCCAGGTTTTCGCTCCAGACCAGGAATATGTAAAGCAGGTACAGAGTCAGCGCCACCGGCAGGATGGCGACCAGGCCGCGTAGAAAATATACGGACAGTTGTTTCATGGTTTGGAGGACTCCTGATCAGCGCCGGGCCGGCGAGCCAAGATACCATATCCTTATTTGCGGGGCGGAATCTGGATCAGGGTGTCCAGTTGCTCCTGGGTCAGGGGCCTGGCCAGGGCCTTGAACTCGACGCCCTCGGCCATCAGCAGGTCCAGGCCCGACATTTTGTCCGGATCGATCAGGCTTTTCGGAAAGAACTCATCCCGCACCTGGCGGGCGGTTTCGAGGTCTATCTTGTTGAACTTCGCATAGGCCTGAAGGGCATCTTCGCTGTCATACATCCAGTCTATGGTCTCGCGGTACGCGGCCATGAAGCGGTCCAGCGCTTCGCGCTTGCGCTCCAGCACCGAGGCGTTGGCGATCAGGGTGCGGATCGATTCCTTCCGGATGTCCGGAACGTCGTTGGCCCGGGCGACGATGCGGATCTTGTTTGCTTTTAGCGCATCGAAGCCGAAAGGCGGCGAGGACCAGCCCACGTCCACCTGCCCGCTCATGACCTGGGTGAAGGTGGACGAGGGGTTGCCGGTGGGAACGGCCTTGGACTTCAGGCCGTACTCTTTGATGTAGCCGAGCACGATGCTGTTGGTCGAGGCGCCGTTGGTCGAGTAGGCGATGGTCGTATCGGCCGTGGCGTCCTTGATGGACTTCAACGGGGAGTCTGAACGCACATACCAGAAGTCGGCCGCGCCCGTTGCCTGGGCACCGATGATGCGGACGGGTGCGCCTTTCTGGAAGGCGGCCATGACGCCGATGGTGCCTGCCGCCACGCCGATGTCCACGCTGTTCGAGATGACGGCCTGCATGGTTTCGCCGCCGCCCTGCGTGTACAGCAGTTCGAGTTCTATGTCGTGCTTCTTGAAAATGCCCGCGTCGCTGCCCAGCTGGGCGACGACTGAATCCCAGTTGCCTCGCTGGCCGATGGCCATTTTCAGCGTATCCGCGGCGAGAGCGGGCGCGCTGGCGGCGAATGAGGCGGCAAGGGCGACGCCGGCCAGGACGTGATGCATCTTTTTCATGGTCTACCTCCTTTGGTGGGAAAGCTTCGTGACTGTGCGGCTGTCCATTTGGTTTTGGCAGGTTCCGGGGAGCCGGCTCGGGACCTCAGATTCTGTTCCCGGTGAGCCGGTTCATCGCGGTGTTCACCGCGATGGCGAGGGCGAAGATGGTGATCAGCAAGGCATACATGCCGGGCATGTCGAAGCGCTGGTAATACTGGGTGACCAGATATCCCAGCCCTTTGTTGGACAGCTTGGTCTCGGCCAGCAGCACGCCGATCACCGCGACGCCGAAGCCCAGGCGCAGCCCGTTGACGACGGGTTCGCGCATGGCGGGCAGGTAGATGTGCGTGGCCATCTGCATGGGCGTGGCGCGCAGGCTGCGGCCTACCCGGACCAGGATCGGCGGGATGCGGCGCATGCCGGCGGCAACGGCCAGCGTGACAGGGAAAAAGCACGACAGCACGCCCAGGGCGACCTTGGAGGCGGGGCCCACGCCGAACCAGAGAATCATCAGCGGAAAGAAAATAATCTTCGGCGTCGGGCCCAGGTAGTACAGATAGCGCTCGAAAGCGCGTTCCAGCCAGCGGTTGGCGCCCAGCAGCATGCCGCATGCCAGGCCCGCGGCGCCGCCGACCAGGACGGCCAGCAGCACTTCGGCGGCCGTGGCCCAGAGATTGGCGTAGAACTCGCCTTCGGCAAGCAGCAGGTACAGGCCGCGGACCACGGCAGGCAGCCCCGGCACGACGTCCTGGTACAGCAGGCCGGACATCGACAGGGCCTGCCAGGCGGCCAGAATGGCGGCGACGAGGCAGAGCCGCAGCCGCCTGACACTGCCTCGTGCAGGCGAGGCCAAGGTGCTCACGAGCCGGGCTGCAGCCATTGTTCCAGCTTCTCCATGATGATGAATACGATGATGCTGACGAGGATGACAAAACAGATCGCGGCATAGGTGCCGGGCAGGTCGTAGCGTTCGGCCAGTTCGTTGATGAGCGGTCCGAGCCCGCCGAAATTGATCAGGAACTCCACGCCCACCACATTGATCAGGGTAAAGATCAGCCCGATGCGCAGGCCTGCGAAGATGCTGGGCAGGGCGGCGGGAAACATGATTTTCCAGAACAGCTGCCAGCGGCTCAGGCGCAAGCTTCGCCCTGTGTTGATCAGGGCCGGCCGGATGGAATCCAGGCCTTCGATGGTCAGCAGGACCACGGGCGGCAGGCCCGAGAGGACGGCGATGGCAATAATGGTCCACGGGCTGCGTCCGAAGATTACCAGGAACAGCGGATAGGCCAGGACAATGGGCGCGGCCGCCAGCGCTGCCACCCAGGTCTCGATGGACTTGCGCAGCAGCAGCCGGCCTTGCAGCAGGGCGCCGAAAGGAATGCCTATCAGGGCCACCAGCAGCGCGGCGGTGCCCGCCTCGCCCGCCGTGACCAGAAAGCGGCTGAGGATGTGCTCTTCGAGAATGATGCGTTCGAAGGCCAGCGTCACCTCCGAGGGCCTGGGCATCAGGAAAGGGTTGATGACCGCCGTGCGAACGAGGACCTCGATGACCACCGCCAGCCCCAGAAGGATGGCGACGCCGCCCAGTTCGGGCGCGTACCGGCTCGCGAACGATTGCCGGGCCGGCATGTCAGGCTCCCTGCCTCGAAAGGCTTTCGGCTTCGAGCATGCCCCGGCTGGCTTCTTCGCGCAGATCTGCCCAGATCTGCGCGACATACCGGCCGAAGACATCGCTGCTGAGCATTTCGGAGGTTCTGGGCCGAGGCAGGTCTATGGGCACGATGCGCTTGGTCCGGCCCGGCCGGTAGCTCATGATCAGCACCCTGTCGGAAAGCTGCACCGCCTCGGTGATGTTGTGCGTGATCAGCAGGACGGTCTGGTTGAGCGCTTGCTGTATCTGCAGGACTTTGTCGCCAAGCAGCAGCCGGGTCTGCTCGTCCAGCGAGGCGAAGGGCTCGTCCATCAGCAGCAGCTTGGGTTCGTGGGCCAGCGTCCGGGCGATGGAGACCCGCTGGCGCATGCCGCCGGAAAGCTCCGCCGGGCGGTGGCCTTCAAAGCCGGACAACCCGACCAGGTTGACGAAATGCCGGGCTTTTTCCAGGCGCTCTTTTTTTAGCATCCCCTGCAGCTCAAGCGGAAAGGCCACGTTGTCGATCACCGTGCGCCAGGGAAAGGTGGCGTCTTCCTGGAACACCATGCCTATCGCCGGATGCGGCCCGTCGATGGGCTCTCCGGCAATGCGGATGGCGCCTTCCCCCATGGGCAGCAGCCCGCCTATGAGATTGAACAGCGTGGACTTGCCGCAACCCGACGGCCCGATGATAGAGACGAACTCCCCCTGGTCGACATGCAGCGAAATTTCTTCGATGGCCGTGACGGGGCCTTCCGCGGTGTCGAAGCGCTTGCCGACCTTGTCGACGGCCAGTATGGGCTGCGGGCGCGCCCCGGCCCGCGCGGCGGGCGGGGTCGGCATAGGCTGTTCAATCACGCGTCGCCCTCCTGTTGTTGGGTCAGCGCGTTGGCCATGGCGGGCGTATAGCCCGATTCGATGCGCGCGTCGACGACGGCCACGCCGCCGGCTTCCACGATGGCGAGGGCGGTTTCGAGCGCCTGTTTCAGCGCCTGGGCGTCGCGTACCGGCCCGAAACCGCCGGCGCCCTGGTTGCGGGCCAGCCCCGCGATATCGATTTCCGGATCGGCCATGCGCTGCCCGATCCATTTGTTCTCGACCGGCCGGCCGCGCATCCGGGCGACGCGCTCTTGGTGGACCTCGTCATTGAAGAAGGACTGATTGTTGGCCACTACGCACAACAGGGGAATCCGGTAATGCACGGCCGTCCAGATCGCCGTGGCGCCCATCAGGAAGTCGCCGTCGCCGCAGATGCCCACGGGCAGCCGGCCGCTGCCGCGCAGGGCCAGCGCGGCGCCGACGGAGATGCCCGGTCCGCCGCCTATGCCGGCGCCGCCGTCGGAACCGAGATAATCCAGGGGATGATTGAAGGGCCAGAGCGCACCGTCCCATCCCAAGGGCAGGTGGGTCAGGGAAACGGGCCTCGAACCCGCCGCCTCGCGCAGGCCGGCAGCCAGTTCGGCCATGGTCAACAGATTCGGGTGGCGGGGCCGGGCTGGCTTGCGCGGACCGGCCGGGACGGCGCCCGCCGAGTGCTGGGGCGCGTCTAGTCCAAGCTGTTCGGCCAGGGCGCCGACGACCTCATCGGGATCGGCGGCGACAAAGATGTCCACGACGGGCAGGGCCTGGTGATCCATGCTCCAGCCATTGTGCAGGGTGTAGTCCTGCGAAACCTGCACTATCTGGGCGGCGGGGCGCTGCTTGCCGAATGCCGCATGCTGCAGACCCGCCAGGTCGACCCAGTCCAGGCTGACGACGACGTCGGCCTGCCGCAGGGCATCCAGCGCCGGCTCATCGGCGTAGATGCCGGGCGCGCCGGCATGCAGGGGGTGCGCAGTCGGAAAGGCACAGCCCACCTTCAGGTCGGTCAGCACCCGCGCGCCCAGCGCCTCGGCCAGGGCGATGCGCCGGGCCCATCCGGCCTCGGACCGGGATACGCGGCCGGCCAGGATGACGGGATGCGCCGCGGCTTTCAGAATGTCCGCCAGCTCGGCGATCTGCCGGCCAGAGGCGCCCGCCGATACGGGGGGGCGGAAGCCCCGTGTGTCGATCGCGGGCAGGGGCGCTTCCAGGCGCTGTTCCTGAAGCCCGACGTCGAAGTTGACATAGACCGGCGCCTTGGGCGCGGCCTGCGCCAGCCACATGGCGCGCAGCAGGGATTCGCGCGCCGCCTCCACAGAAGCCGGCTGGTCGTCCCATTTGGTGTACTGGCGCACGATGGCCCCCTGGTCCCTGGCGGTGTGGATCCATTCGATCCAGGGCCGGCGCTGCGCGGCGTCCACGGTTCCGGTCGCGCCGATCAGCAGCAGCGGCATGCGGTCGCACCACGCATTGAATATTGCCATCGAGGCATGGAAAAGCCCGACATTGGAATGCGCGGCGGCGGCCATGGCGCGTCCGGTCACCTTGGCATAGCCATGCGCGATGGCCACCGCGTGCTCTTCGTGCAGGCACAGCAGAATCTGGGGACGGGTATTGCCCAGGTAGTTCACCAGGCTGTCGTGCAGCCCCCGGAAACTGGCGCCGGGATTCAGGGCGATGTAGGGAATGTCCAGGGCGCGAAGCGTGTCGGCGATGGCATCGCTGCCGAACTGGCACGCTGCCTGGCCGGCGCGGGCCGGCTGTTCGATCGGCGGCGTGTTGCCCGAAAGCGCTGTATGGGGGTGCTGCAGCATGGTCATGAAGGGCAGGCTCCTGGTGCGTCGGCTGTGCTTCGGCGAGATGCAGCACGCCATGCGAAGACATGGGTCATGCATGGTGTGGCCTTATCGTATAGTGCCCGCCCCGTGCTTGTCCATACACGGACCATTGTTCCGATTAACGGAACTTTGCTGGAGGCCAGCGAACTCGGGACGCAGGAAAGGCCGTGTGAAGGGCACGGCTGCCCGACAGTGTTTTTTTCTTTGCTTCCGCACAATATAGGTGCATTCCCTAAGTGTCGCGTGTAAGAAAATGGTGCAAAATTCGGTCCATGCAGGTGAGGAGACACAGCCCTGCATGGGCAAGCCGGGGTATCCCGGCAACATAATAAAGACTATAGAAGCAGGTCCCATAAGAAATATAAACGCGCAAAAACCGACGACACAATCGTCGGTTTTTGTCATTTCTACGGGGCATTTTTGTTGCACGGTATTGGTGCGGCGCACAAAATCATGGTGGAGCAAGCCGGTCGTCCATGGGGCGTCCGGCTTTTTGGGCCCGCTTTCAGGCCAACTGAAGCCCGCTCATGCCGTCGTCCTTGCGCCGCGATGAAAACAGTGGAGACGGGCGGCCGCGGGCCGGGTCAATCGGGCAGGCGCAGCAGCACCTGTACGGCGCCCGCGCCGCCATTTTGCTCGCTGCATTCCGCATAGGCCATGACGTCCTGCATCTGGGCCAGCCAGCGCCTGACGGTTTCCTTCAGCACCGGGGCGCCGTCTTTGGACCCGTATCCCTTGCCGTGCACGATGCGCACGCATTTGATGCGATGGTCCAGGCACGATCGCAGGAAGGCGTCCAGCCGTGTGCGGGCCTCTTCCAGCGTGGCGCCGTGCAGGTCCAGGCTGGCGCCGATGGGCCATTTGCCCCGCCGCAGGCCTTTCAGCAGGTCGGGTCCATGGCCCGGCTGGAGAAAACCGGCCTGGTCCGCCTGGGGCTGCGCGGGACTGTAGTGGTCGGACACGCGGGGCAGGGCGGCGGCCTCGCGGCCGGCGGCCGCCTGGCGGCGCTCACGCAATACGGCCCGGGGCGCCGCCGGCACGGGGGGCAGCACCGCGCGCTGCGACCGGGCCAGCGGCCGGACGGATTTCATGGCCTGGCGGAACAAGGCCTTGTCGTCGGCGGGCAGGGCGGGAGCGTCCTGGTCCGAAGGAGTCGGCCCGGCGTCTGGCGTGGACGCGTCGCGTGCGGTAGAAGCCGCCGGACCGGCGGCCCGGGCGCGTGGCTTGGCGCGGCGGCCGCTTTTGCCGCCCGGCCGAGGGCTGCCGGGCGGGATTCCGCCGGGCGCGGCCTTGTCTGAGGCGGCCCGATCCGGCGGGGCCTGGCGCGATGTTGCCTGGCGCAGCTTTTTCAGGTCGGCCAGGCCGGGTTTATTCGCCCGCATTCTCCAGCCAGCGCTGTGCGTCCAGTGCCGCCATGCAGCCCGTGCCGGCGCTGGTGATGGCCTGGCGATAGACATGGTCCTGCACGTCGCCGGCGGCGAACACGCCGGGAACGGACGTCATGGTGGCCAGGCCGTTCAGGCCGCTGCGGGTGACGATGTAGCCGTCCTTCATGTCGACCTGGCCCTCGAAGATGCCGGTATTGGGCTTGTGGCCGATGGCGATGAACACGCCCGAGACGGCCAGGTCTTCGGTGGCGCCGGTCTGGTTGTTGCGCAGGCGCGCCCCGGTGACGCCGGAATCGTCGCCCAGGACTTCCTGCAGCTCGTGGAACAGCTTGAGCTTCATGTTGCCGTTGTTCACCTTGTCCATCAGCTTGTCCACCAGGATGGCCTCGGCGCGGAATTTGTCGCGCCGGTGCACCAGGGTGACAGTGCTGCAGATATTGGACAGGTACAAGGCCTCTTCGACGGCGGTATTGCCGCCGCCAACAACGATAACGTCTTGTTTTTTGTAGAAAAATCCGTCGCAGGTGGCGCAGCCCGAAACGCCGCGCCCCATGAACTGCTGTTCCGAAGGCAGGCCCAGGTATTGGGCCGACGCCCCGGTGGCGATGATGAGCGCGTCGCAGGTGTACAGGCTGCCGGTGTCGCCGGTAAGGGTGAAGGGGCGCTTGGAAAGGTCGACGCTGGCGATGTGGTCGTACACGATTTCCGTCTCGAAGCGCTCGGCATGGGCCTGGAAGCGCTGCATCAGGTCGGGACCCTGGACGCCCTGGGCGTCGGCGGGCCAGTTGTCCACGTCGGTGGTGGTCATGAGCTGGCCGCCTTGTTCCAGGCCGGTGACGAGTACCGGCTTGAGATTGGCGCGCGCGGCATACACGGCGGCGCTGTAGCCGGCCGGGCCGGAGCCAAGAATGAGAACTTTGGCGTGTTTGGGTGTGGTCATCAGAGAAAATCCGAAAAAGTGTCCAGGCAATTATAATGAGTCCATGGCTAGATTACCCGCAGCATCTTCCCGCTCCTCGCGCAACGTGCGCAATGGGCCGTCGCCGTTGCAGTCCCGGCTTTCCAGCCTGGCGCGCGAGGCGCGCTGGATCCTGTTCGCCGCCCTGGCGGCCTGGCTGGGCCTGGTGCTGGCCACGTGGTCGCCCAGCGACCCCGCCTGGTCGCATTCGGTCCATTCCACCGCCACGCTGAACCGCGGCGGCACGCTGGGCGCCTATGTGTCCGACCTGCTGCTGTTCCTGTTCGGCTATTCGGCCTGGCTGTGGGTGGTGCTGCTGGCCCAGCGCGTGGCGGTGGGCTTTTACCGCCTTACCAATGCGCTGTGGCCCGACACCAAATCCGAGGCCCTGCCGCGCGTGCACTGGGAGGTCGGCATCGGCTTTGCCGTGCTGTTCATCGGCGCCATGGGCATCGAGGCCCTGCAGTTCCAGCACGTGGGCGGCCATCTGCCCGGCGGGGCGGGCGGCGAGCTCGGCAAGCTGCTGGCCGGGGCCATGTCACAGGCCTTCGGCGTGACGGGCTGCACCTTGCTGCTGCTGGTCTTCATGGCGGTGGGCGCCAGCCTGTTCTTCGGCTTTTCGTGGCTGCACGTGGCCGAGCGCGTGGGCGTGGCCATCGAAAAAACCGTGCGCCGGCTGTTCGAGCTGAAGGCCGCGCGCGAAGACCGCAAGGTGGGCGTGGCCAAAAAGGCCGAACGCGATGAAATCGTGGTCGCCAGGCAGGAACAGCTAGTGCACGAGCAGCCCGTGCGCATCGAGCCGGCCATCGTGTCCGTGCCCAAGTCGGTGCGGGTCGAAAAAGAAAAACAGAAATCCCTGTTCACCGCGCCGGCGGTGCCCGGCAGCGGGGGCGACCTGCCCGCCATCAGCCTGCTGGACCCCGTTACCGAGCAAGCCGAAACGGTGTCGCCGGAAACTATCGAGTTCACCTCGCGCCTCATCGAGAAAAAACTGTCCGATTTCGGCGTCAAGGTGGTGGTGGTGTCGGCGCAGGCCGGGCCGGTCATCACGCGCTACGAAATCGAACCCGCCACGGGCGTCAAGGGCAGCCAGATCGTCAACCTGGCCAAGGACCTGGCGCGCGCCCTCAGCCTGGTCAGCATCCGGGTGGTCGAGACCATACCCGGCAAGAACCTCATGGGCCTGGAGCTGCCCAATCCGCGGCGCCAGATGGTCAAGCTGTCCGAAATCATCGGCTCGCAAACCTATTACGCCGCGCCCTCCCTGCTGACCATGGCGCTGGGCAAGGACATCGCCGGCAATCCGGTGGTGGCCGACCTGGCCAAGATGCCCCACCTGCTGGTGGCGGGCACCACGGGCTCGGGCAAGTCGGTGGGCATCAACGCCATGATTCTGTCGCTGCTGTACAAGGCCGACGCCACCCAGACCCGGCTCATCCTGATCGACCCCAAGATGCTCGAAATGAGCATCTACGAAGGCATCCCCCACCTGCTGGCCCCCGTGGTCACCGACATGCGGCATGCCGCCAACGCGCTGAACTGGTGCGTGGCCGAAATGGAAAAGCGTTACAAGCTCATGAGCAAGATGGGCGTGCGCAATCTGGCGGGCTACAACACCAAGATCCGCGACGCCATCAAGCGCGAAGAGCCCATCCCCAATCCCTTTTCTCTGACGCCCGACGCGCCCGAGCCGCTGGACGTCCTGCCCCATATCGTGGTGGTCATCGACGAGCTGGCCGACCTGATGATGGTGGTCGGCAAAAAAATCGAAGAACTCATCGCCAGGCTGGCGCAAAAGGCGCGCGCGGCGGGCATCCATCTTATCCTGGCCACCCAGCGGCCCAGCGTGGACGTCATCACCGGCCTCATCAAGGCCAACATCCCCACGCGCATTGCCTTCCAGGTATCGTCCAAGGTCGACTCGCGCACCATTCTCGACCAGATGGGGGCCGAAGCCCTGCTGGGCCAGGGCGACATGCTGTACATGCCGCCGGGCACCGGGCTGCCCACCCGCGTGCACGGGGCCTTCGTACACGACGACGAGGTCCACCGCGTGGTCGAATACCTGAAAGAGCAGGGCGAGCCCAATTACGTCGACGGCCTGCTGGAAGGCGCCCTGGAGGGCGAGACGGGCGACGGCGTGGGCAGCGTCACGGGCTTTACCGACAACGAGTCCGACCCCCTGTACGATCAGGCCGTGGCCGTGGTGCTGAAAAACCGCCGTGCGTCCATTTCGTCGGTGCAGCGCCATTTGCGCATCGGCTACAACCGCGCCGCGCGCCTGCTCGAGCAAATGGAGCAGGCCGGCCTGGTGTCGGCCATGCAATCCAACGGCAACCGTGAAATCCTCGCGCCCGGAGACGCCAGCAGTGCAGATTAAAAAATTCCTTGCCGCCGCCGTGCTGGGCTTTGTCGCCGCCAGCCCGGTGGCCACCCTGGCGGCCGACGCGCCCGCCCAGTTGCGCCAGTTTGTGGCCGACGTGGCCTCGGCCACCGGCGATTTCACCCAGCAGACCACCGGCCAGGACGGCGGCCGCCCGCCTCAGTCGGGCCGCTTCTCGTTCCAGCGTCCCGGCAAATTCCGCTGGGAGGTGCAAAAGCCCTACGAGCAGCTTATCGTGTCCGACGGCAAAAAAGTGCTGCAGTACGACCCCGATCTGGCCCAGGTCACCGAAAGGGGGGTGGACAAGTCCATCGGCGCTTCGCCGGCCGCCATTCTGTTCGGCTCGGGCAAGCTCGAAGAGGCCTTCGACGTGGCGCAGTTGCCGGACGATGACGGCCTGCAATGGCTGCGCGCCACGCCGCGCAGCGCCGACGCGGGTTTCAAGCACGTGGACATAGGCTGGCGCAGCAACCTGCCGGCGCGCCTGCTGCTGCAGGATGCCTTCGGCCAGACCACGCGCATCGACTTTTCCAATATCGCCGCCAACCCCAGGCTGTCGGACACGCAATTCCAGTTCACGCCGCCCGAGGGTGTAGACGTCGTCAAGATGCAATAAGGCCGGCCGTGGCGCAATCCCAAGACCTTTTCGCCAGCCGGGGCGGCGCCTATGCGCCGCTGGCGGAAGCCCTGCGGCCGCGCACGCTGGACGACGTGGTGGGCCAGTCCCACCTGCTTGGGCCGGGCAAGCCGCTGCGCCTGTCGTTCGAGTCGGGCCGGCCGCATTCCATGATTCTGTGGGGGCCCCCGGGCGTGGGCAAGACCACGCTGGCGCGGCTTACCGCCACGGCGTTCGACTGCGAGTTCATCGCGCTGTCCGCCGTCTTTTCCGGCGTGAAAGATATCCGCGCCGCCATGGACCAGGCCGAACAGAACCAGCGCATGGGCAAGCGCACCATTCTGTTCGTCGACGAAATCCACCGATTCAACAAGTCGCAGCAGGACGCGCTGCTGCCCTATGCCGAATCGGGCCTGGTCACGCTTATCGGCGCCACCACCGAAAACCCGTCCTTCGAGGTCAACTCGGCGCTGCTGTCGCGCTCGCAGGTCTATGTGCTAAAGTCGCTGACCGAGGACGAACTGCGCCAGCTGATCCGCAAGGCGCAAAGCCAGGACGCGCTGGCCCGCCTGCAGTTCGACGAGGCGGCCATCGATACACTCGTCGGCTACGCCGACGGCGATGCGCGCCGCCTGCTGAACCTGCTGGAGCAGACCAGCACGGCTGCCCAGGCCGCGGGCGTCACCGCTATCACGACAGAGTTCATCCAGAATGCGCTGACGCTGAACTCCCGCCGTTTCGACAAGGGCGGCGACAACTTCTACGACCAGATATCGGCCCTGCACAAATCGGTGCGCGGCTCGCACCCCGACGCGGCGCTGTACTGGCTGACCCGCATGCTGGATGGCGGCGCCGATCCCAAATACCTGTCGCGCCGCATCGTGCGCATGGCCTGGGAGGACATCGGCCTGGCCGACCCCCGCGCCATTCAGATCACCAACGACGCGGCCGCCACCTACGAGCGCCTGGGTTCGCCCGAAGGCGAACTGGCCCTGGGCCAGGCCATCATCTACCTTGCCGTGGCGGCAAAAAGCAATGCCGGCTACATGGCCTACAACCAGGCGCGCGCATTCATCAAGCAGGACAAAAGCCGCGAAGTGCCGGTGCACCTGCGCAACGCGCCCACCAAGCTCATGAAGGAGCTGGGCTATGGGCACGAATACCGCTATGCTCATGATGAGCCCAATGCTTATGCCGCTGGTGAGACCTACCTGCCCGACGGCATGCGCGAGCCCGGCTGGTACCAGCCCGCGCCGCGCGGCCTGGAAATCAAGATCGCCGAAAAGCTGGCCTTTCTGCGCAAGCTGGATGAAGAGGCGGGCGAGGGCTGAAGGGTAAAATCAACCTGGATTCCACCAACATCGACTATTTGATTATCCCCTACCATGCTAGACCCCAATCAGTTGCGTAAAGATCTTCCCTCCGTCGTCGAAGCGCTGGCGCGCCGCGGCCTGGCCTTCGACACCGGACGCTTCAATGCGCTGGAGGTCCGGCGCAAGGCCGTGCAGGTCGAGACCGAAAACCTGCAGGCGCGCCGCAATGCGGTCTCCAAGCTGATCGGGCAACTGAAATCCCAGGGCAAGGACGCCACGCAAGAGATGGCCGAGTCGCAGGCCATCCCCGCCCGGCTCAAAGAACTGGAAACCGAACTGGCCGCCGTGCAGGGCGAGCTGAACGAATGGCTGATGACGGTGCCCAACCTGCCGCATGCCAGCGTGCCGCCGGGCGGGTCCAGCGACGACAATGTCGAGGTGCGGCGCTGGGTGCCGGGCCAGGCGGGCGCCGACGGCAACCCTGCCCCGCTGCCTTTCGAGCCGCGCGACCATGTCACGCTGGGCGAGCCGCTGGGCCTGGACTTCGACACGGCGCGCAAGCTGTCGGGCGCGCGCTTCATGATGCTGCGCGGCCCCATCGCCAGGCTGCACCGCGCCCTGGCGCAGTTCATGCTGGAACTGCAGACCGGCGAGCACGGCTACGAAGAATGCTACACGCCTTACATCGTCAACAGCTCCACGCTGTTCGGCACGGGCCAGCTGCCCAAGTTCAAGGACGACATGTTCTGGGTCACCAAGGGCGGCCAGGAAGAAGAGCGCGACGAACAGGGCAATGCCGTGGCCGGCGAAGACCTGTACCTGATTTCCACGTCCGAGATCACGCTGGCCGGCTCGGTGCGCGACACCATCGTGCCCGCCGCCGACCTGCCCATCCGCCTGACCGCCCATACGCCGTGCTTCCGCTCCGAGGCGGGCAGCGGCGGACGCGATACGCGCGGCATGATACGCCAGCATCAGTTCGACAAGGTCGAGATGGTGCAGGTCGTGCATCCGGAACAGTCCTACCAGGCCCTGGAAGAAATGGTCGCGCATGCCGAAACCGTCCTGCAGCGCCTGGGCCTGCCCTACCGGGTAGTCCTGCTGTGCGGCGGCGACATGGGCTTCGGAGCCGCCAAGACCTACGACCTGGAGGTCTGGCTGCCCGCACAGAATACCTGGCGCGAGATTTCCTCGGTGTCCAATTGCGAGGCTTTCCAGGCGCGCCGCATGCAGGCCCGCTACCGCCCCGAAAAAGGCAAGCCCGAGTACCTGCATACGCTGAACGGCTCGGGCCTGGCGGTGGGCCGTGCCCTGGTCGCCGTGCTGGAAAACTGCCAGCAAGAAGACGGCAGCATCATCGTGCCCGAGGCGCTGCGCCCTTACATGGGGGGCATGGAACGCCTGGCGCCCCGGGGCTGACGCACGCCAGGCTTGCGCCGGGCCGCTATACTATTTGCGGCGCACGGGCTCGCATAGCCGGTCAAGCATGGGCGGGCAGGGCGCGTCTGGGCGAAGCGCCAGCGTGTCAGTCAAAAGGGGATGTCGATGACCATAACCGGATCTCAGTGCCGCGCCGCAAGGGCGCTGGTGCAATGGCCGCGCGACAAAGTGGCGCAGACGGCCGGCGTGGGCATACAGGCGCTGGCCGCCTTCGAAAGCGGGGCGGGCGACCTGGACCGGCCCGCCATCGATCGCGTCCGGCGGGCGCTGGAAGAGGGCGGAGCGGTATTCATCCCCGAGAACGGAGGCGGCCTGGGCGTGCGCCTGAAGTTCAACCGCAAAGACGTGCGCGCCATCAACAAATGGGAAGGCGAAGGCGGGCCTGCCGGCGAGGACGACGTCTGGCCCGCGTAGGGCGCCGTCGACAGGTTGCGTCGATACGCTTCAGCGCCGGTGGTGGCCATGCCCCGGCGGACGGGCGCGATATACCTTTTGGGGCGGCCCGTAGTGGCGAGGCCCGCGATATGCCTCGCGGTAGTGGCGCGGCGGCGCGTAGTGGCGATGGCGGTAATGGGGTGCGCCCGGCACCACCACCACATAGGGCGGCGGGGCCACATAGCGCACGGGCGGGGGCCCATAGTAATAGTCCGGTTCGGCGTAGACGACGCCCGGCACGCCGATGGCGATATCGACATTCACACGGGCCGCCGCCGCACCCGAGGCGGTCAGGGCCAGGACGGCCATGCCGGCCAATAGCAGACGCTTCATGACGTCACCTTTTGCAGAAAACCAATGCGTCCATTCTGGCGTAAATCAGCCGCGGCGGCGCGGTTCGTAACCGGTAAAGCGCGTCAAAACGCAACAGGCCCGCGGCTTGCTGCACGGGCCGATTACATTTTTTTGCTTGTAGGCCGCGACTGCCGGGCGGCGCCTGGCGCAATTGTGGCGCGCGCGCCACTGCCGCGGCCTTGCGGGACCCGCGCCTGGCGCCCGCACCCGTCAGCCGCGCACGAAGACGTCGTCGAACTGTTTCTCCAGCTTTTGCCGGTCGTCCAGCGCGCTGTCCACGTCGATGAACTGGATGTTGTCGCGTTGCAGGGGGGACTGCACCTTGGCATTGCTGGGAATATTGTCCAGGCTGGCCATGACCTTCTGGCCGTCCGCCAGCAGGTATTCGTAGAACAGGCGCGCGGCATGGGGATGGGGCGCGTCGCGCATCACGCCGGCGGCAGTGGCGTAGGCCAGCGCGGGCGGCAGGATGACCCAGTCCAGCGGCGCGCCGGAGCGCTTCAGCTGCACGGCCTTGTACTGGTACACGTTCAGGGCCAGCGGCACTTCTCCGGCCACCACCAGGTTGGCCAGCAGCGAATGGCCGGTGCGCACCGAGGCGTCGTTGCGCTGCTTGATCTGGCGGAACAGCGCCAGGCCCGCTTCGCCGCCCAGCGATTGCGTCACCACGTGAAACCAGTCGTAGTCGGTGCTTTCGACGCCGAGCTTGCCCTTCCATTTGGGGTCCAGCAAGTCCTTGTAGCGTTGAGGCAGGTCTTCTTTCTTGACCAGGCGGGGGTTGTAGGCCAGCACGAACATGGTGATCTGCGCCACCGCCCATTCCTTGTGGCCGGGGTAGGTGCCGGGGATCAGGTCGTCCAGCACCGGCAGGTCCATGCGCTGAAGCAGCTTCTCGCGCGACAGCGCCTCCATGTTCTGGGTCTGGATCTGCACCAGGTCCACCTTGTGGGCCTTGCCCTTGGACTCGGACAGCACGCGCTGCAGGACGTTGTCGTCGCCCGAGCGCCAGGACGTGACCTTGATGCCGTATTTCTGCTCGAAATCCTTGATCAGCTTGGCCGAGTCGTTCTGGGTCAGGCTGGTGTACCACACCAGGGAGCCTTCTTTCTTGGCGGCCTCGATCAGGGCCTGCCTGTCGGTATCGGCCGGTGCCTGGGCCCGGACGGCCGCGGGCAGCGCCAGGCAGGCGGCCGCGCCGAGCGCCAGCAGCCATTTGCTCAATGAGCGATTCATGTCTGTCTCCTTGCGGATGCTTGTGGTCTCAGGGTTTGCGGCCCAGCCGCGCGATGGCTTCATCGACGGTCATGACGTCGCCGAAGAAAAGCTGGTAGTTGTTCAGCGTGGCCGCATGCTCTTCATCGTGCCGGGTGGCGGTGCCGTCGGAAAGCATGGCCACCCGGTAGTCCAGCATCATGGCGTCGCGCGCGGTGGAATCGCAGCACACATTGGTAGTGGTGCCGGCAATGAGCAAGGTGTCGATGCCGCGCCGGGACAAGACCTCGTGCAGGTCGGACGAGCCGGGCACCAGGGCGCTGAACATGATTTTCCTGACGTACAGATCGTCCGGCAGGGCCTGCAGGGCGGGGTACAGCTGGAAGCCCGGCGAGTCCTCGGCCAGGCTGGCCAGACGGCGATCGCGGACCTCTGGACGCAGCCCATGGTGATGGTGGTTGGCCCAGCGCTCCAGCGCGCCGGTGGCCGTGGTCTGTATCCATGCCACCGTGCCGCCCGCCGCGCGCATGGCCTGGGCCAGGCGGTTGATGTTGCCGACGATGCCGCGCGCCGGCGCGGCCTCGGAAGGAAAACCTTCGGCGACAAAATGGTTCTGCATGTCGATGACGACCAGTGCCGCCCGCGCGGGCTCGATGGAGTCGATGCAGACCAGCCGGCCTTTGCGGCGCAGCACGCGCTCTTTGACCGATTCGGAAACGGTGTAGGGGTGCATGGCTTTTGTCTCTTCCCAACCGGCCGCAAGAGACGCACCGGCAGTTGTTTTATTGATTGTTTTATTATATGGAACTTCGGTCTGTATATAAGTACAAGGCAATGTAGCAAGGCGGTATGGGGCTGTCAATGCCGGCCGGAGTCTGCGGTGTCCACCGGCCTTCTTGCGGGCTGCTTGTCCAGAGGGCAGGCCGTCGACCTCCGGCCGGGTGGGGGTTGTAACGGAAAATCTCCCGGTTACACAACTCCAGCCAGCCGGATTCGGCCGGGAAAGCCGCAAGACGGCGGGAAAGCATGCCTGTTCACCGCCGTTGCGGGCGGGTTCGAGGGTAACTATTCGCTGCCCATTCGCCGCTACGGCCGCGCCAAGTCAGGAGTCGATACAAAGTATGCCGGGCGCGCTCCATCGCCGGGCATGGCGTTTTGATATGGTGGAGTCGTGTTCCATGCATTGCGAACGGAGGTGAGCCATGGCTTACGGTCAGTTTGTGAAGGATCTGAACAAAGGAATAGAAGGACGCATCCTGGGGTACGATCAATTGCGCGAGGACGGCGGTTACATTCTCTACATGAAGGGCATGCCGCGCACCATCTGCATTCCGCCCGAGGCGGTCGACCATGAAAAAAGCGAGTCCATCGCCCTGCTGCGGGCCCGCATCCGCCAGGGAGAATGGCGCCAGCGCCATATGGTGCTGAAGCTGAACGCAGGCAGGTTGACCTTGTCGGGCGGCGACGAGCCCGTGCCGTATCATGAGTCCGCGCCTTGCCGTTAGGCGAGGGTATGTCAAACGAGAGAGCGTGTTGGGCGAGAGAACGTCCAGGCCCCGCCAAAAAGGAGATGCGCATGAAAATCGTGACCAGCCTGAGCTTCCAGGGCCAGTGCCGCGAGGCGTTCGAGTTCTACGCCAAGGTGCTGGGCGGGAAGATCACCGCCGCCATACCCTATGGCGACGGGCCGCCGGGCATGCCCGTCACCGACGAAAAATACAAGGCCTGGCTGATGCACTGCTGGCTGGAAGTCGGCGATCAGGCATTGATGGGCGCCGACATGGACACCGCCTGGGCGCCCGGCATCGGCGGGCCCAAGAACGGCTTCGACGTGACGCTGCATACGGGGGACAAGGACGAGGCCAGGCGCTGGTTCGATCAGTTGTCCGAAGGCGGCAAGGTGGGCATGCCGTTCGGCGAAACCTTCTGGTCGCCCGGCTACGGTTCGGTGGTCGACCGGTTCGGCGTGCCCTGGATGGTCAACACCATGGCGCCGGCTGGCTGGAAGCCGCCGCAGGGCTGAGGCGGTGTGGCTTTATGGGGTAGAGCCAAACCAAGAGTCTGTCGCAAGTCATCTGGTATTTGGCGGACAGGGTGGGATTCGAACCCACGGTACGCTTGCACGTACGCCTGATTTCGAGTCAGGTACATTCGACCACTCTGCCACCTGTCCGGGTGTGTAGATCTGTCGATCGCGAAGTCCGCCATTCTACCAACAAATTCAAATTCCTGCAGGCGGTGGCGATCCCGCGGGCAAGCCCATGGCCCGTGTCCTTGGGGTGCTTGGCAATCGGCCGGCGGCGCCACCGTCGGCATGCGCGGCGTCATTCCCTATTACACTAGAGGCTGTGGCGGGCCTGTCCTCGCGGCCGTGCGCGCCAGGCAAATCAGGACAACAGGACAAAAACGGGGAAACGCTATGCTTGACGGCAAAAGGGCAGTCATCACCGGGTCGACCAGCGGCATCGGCCTGGGTATCGCGCGCGAACTGGCGTCCAACGGCGCCGACGTGGTCATCAATGGCTTCGGCGACGCCGACGCCATCGAAAAAGAGCGCGTCAACATCGAACTGGAATTTGCCGTCAAGGCGCACTACATCAACGCCGACCTGTCGCAGGGCGGCGCGGTGCGAAAATTCATCGACCAGGCGGCGCAGCGGCTGGGCGGGATCGACATCCTGGTCAACAATGCCGGCATCCAGCACACCGACCTCATCGAAGACTTTCCGCCCGAGCGGTGGGACGCCATCATCGCCCTGAACCTGTCGGCGGTCTTCCACGGCACGGCGGCGGCCTTGCCCTACATGAAAAAACAGGGCTGGGGGCGCATCGTCAACATCGCCTCGGCGCACGGCCTGGTGGCCTCGCCGGCCAAGGCGGCCTACGTGGCGGCCAAGCACGGCGTGGTGGGCCTGACCAAGGTCACCGCCCTTGAAAACGCCGGCAACGGCGTTACCGCCAACGCCGTCTGCCCCGGCTGGGTGCGCACCGAACTGGTCGAAAAGCAGATCCAGGCATTGGCCGCCCAAAAAGGGGTGGACATCGAAGAGGCCGCCCGCGAACTGCTGGCCGAGAAACAGCCTTCGCTGCAATTCGTCACGCCCAGGCAGCTGGGCGGCGCGGTTGTGTTCCTGGCCTCCGAGGCGGCCGACCAGATGACCGGCGCCTCGCTGTCCATGGACGGGGGCTGGACCGCGCGCTGAAGGCGGCGGGTTTGCTTTCGCGGGGATTTTTACCGGGGCGTCGAGTCGGGGTCTCTCCAGGGAGCTGCAAGCCGAAGGCGCCGCCTGGGGATTTTGTATTTCTTCAACAAGGAAAAGAGCATGCTGTTGCTTTTATCGCCGGCCAAGAAGCTGGACTATGATTCTCCCGTGCGCACCACGCTGCACACCCAGCCTTTGTTCGTCAAGCAGGCTGCCGGCCTCATCAAGGTGCTGAAGCAGAAGCCGGCTTCTGAAATCGCCCAGCTGATGAAGCTCAGCGATGCGCTGGCCCAGCTGAATGTCGAGCGCTATGCGGCCTGGAAGCCGCGTTTCACGCAGTCCAATTCGCGGCAGGCGGCGCTGGCGTTCAATGGCGACGTCTACGAGGGCCTGCAGGCCGCCACCCTGTCCGACGCGCAGCTGCAATGGGCGCAGGAACACGTGGCCATTCTCAGCGGCCTGTACGGCGTGCTGCGTCCGCTGGACCTGATGCAGCCCTATCGTCTTGAAATGGGCACCCGCCTGGCCACGGACAAGGGCAAGTCGCTGTACGAGTATTGGGGCGCGCAGATCGCGGACTACCTCAATGAACGCCTGCAGGGCCAACGCGATTCCATCGTGCTCAACCTGGCTTCGGAAGAATATTTCAAGTCGGTGGACCTGGCCGTCCTGAAGGCCAGGGTGGTGCAATGCGTCTTCCAGGACTATAAAAGCGGCGCCTGGAAGGTCATCAGCTTCCATGCCAAGCGCGCCCGCGGCCTGATGGCGCGTTTCGTCATCGAAAACAAGGCCGCCCGCCTGAAAGACCTGCAGGGCTTCGATTCCGAAGGCTATGCCTTCGATGCCAAGGCCTCGTCCGGCGACAAGCTGGTGTTCCGCCGCAGGCAGGCCTGACGGCGCCGCAATCGCTGCGGCACGATCCGGGCGCCTCGTGCGCCTGTTGGGGGGCGCCGAGCCGGGGTGCATTGCCGGGAGCGCCAGGCCGCGGATCGGGCCGGGGAGGCCGGGTTGGCGCGCCTGGCCACGCCGCCTAGCTCTGGCGCGGCTGGGGCCTGACGCGGCCCAGGCGGGGCGCCGGCGTGGGCGGTTCCAGCCCGCGCATCTCCTGGCGTATCAGCTGGGCCGCCTTCACCATCTGCCTTACCGGATAGGCCAGCGTGGCCAGCCCGCCCTCGGTTTCTATGGAGGCCGGCGCTTCGGCGTCGCGGTCGTCCAGCAATGCCTCAATGGCGTCCAGCGATTGCCGGATGCCGGGCGGCACGTCGTCCAGTGCCGCCAGCAGCGGCACGGCCGCGCTGACCTGCGACGCCAGCACGTGGTTCTGGATGAGCAGGTGGTTGAGTTCGGGCACATTGTTCTGGCGCCGGGCCGGCTCGTCGGCCATGCGATAAAAAGCCGCGGCATAGTTGCCGAAGGCGATGTGCACGTTTTTTCGGGTCAGCCGCCAGGCGACGTCGGCTTCCCGCTGCTCGGCCTGCAGCGCCTGCCGTTCGGGAGAGTCCGCCTCGCCGCCGCGCCTTAGCGCCCGCGTGAGCGCGGCATAGTGCATGCCGGCGCGGAAGTAGCGCAAAGTGGCATTGCGCAGGGCGCGCGCCAGCGAAGCCATGAAATTGGACTCCCACCACGGCAGGATGTAGCTGCACAGCAGGGCCAGCCCGCAGCCGATGACGGTGTCCACCAGCCGTTCGCCCACCAGGAAGTTGCTGGAAGGCGCCATGAAATGGAAGACCAGCAGCACCATCAGGGTGTTGAACACCGCCGCGCCCATGAAGTTGACCTGGATCAGGCTGTAGCCCAGGATACAGGCCGCCACCAGCACGGCGAAGTGCAGGTCGGGGTTCTGCGTGGCGCGGAACAGCGCCAGCGCCAGCATGCAGCCGATGAAGGTGCCGGCCAGGCGCAGGCCGTTGCGCTGGCGCGTCAGTGCAAAGCCGGGCTTCATGATGACGATGATGGTCAGGATGATCCAGTAGCCGTGGATCTGGATGGCGTCCAGCCCCTGCTTGTTTAGAAAATGGCTGGCCGCCGCGGCAATGGTCATGCCCAGCAGCGCGGCCGCGGACACGCGTATGGCATAGCGAAAATGGGGCGAGTCCAGGCGCAGATTGCTGGTGATCATGCCCAGGCGCAGCTCGCTGCGCGACACGAAGCGGCCCAGGGCTTTTTCCAGCTGCTGGTCGACCAGTTGCGTGTTGCCGACGCCCTGGGTGTGGCCCGCTATGCGCTCGACGATGCGCGAAGCGTTGCGCAGCCGCCGCAGTACTTGTACCAGCAGGGCATAGACTTCGGGCTGGCGCTGTGCGTAGCCGCTCTGGCGAAATTGCTCCAGCTCGTACTCGATGGCGCGCAGCTCTGCCTTGGCGCTGTTGCGCGCGCGCACCGGCTGGTTGCGCGCCACGCTCAGCGCAATCTGCTGCAGGTTGACGGCCAGCTTGATCAGTGTGTCCCGGGCGAACACCAGCACGTCGCTGTCGGGCAGTTCGCGCCGCAGCGTGGCATAGTCGGTGTGGGTGGCGACCATGTTGTCCAGCAGGGCCACCATGTCGATGAAGATGTTCAGCGCCGCGAGGCGGTGGCGGTCGCCCCGCCCGCGGCCGGTAGGCAGCTCGCGCAGCACGGAGTTGCGCGCCGCCTGCTGCGCCTCGGTCATCCTGGACTGGCTGCGTATCAGCGCCCGGTAGCCGGTGTCCAGGTCTGTGTTGACGTCATAGAAGCGCGAGCGCGCCTCCAGGTAGTCGGCGGTGGCGAACAGCGCGACCGACAGGCCTTGCTGCACTTCGCGGTGCCAGAGTATGCGGTGCACGATGTAGCTGTACACGAAGTAGAAGACGCCGCCCAGGAAGGAGTGCAGCGTATGCAGCAGCAGTTCGTGGGGTTGCAGCGGGGCGCGCATGGTCAGCGTCATGATGAGCAGGCAGGCGAAGGCCATCAGCCCCCCTTGCTTGCCGTACACCGTCAGCATCGAGAACATGAAGCACAGCGCCGGCACGGCCAGCCAGAACAGCGGGGTATGGGTAGAGGCCAGGCCCGTGATTATCACGGTAAGCGTGCCCAGCAGCACGGCGCCCAGCATGGCGTTGGTGCTGTAGCGGCGCGGGCTGCCCGGCTGGTCTATGACCGCCACGCAGGCCGCGCCGATGGCCGCCACCATGCCTGGCCCGTAGGCATGGAACAGCCAGCCCGCCAGCAGGGCCGGCAGCATGACGCCGCCGGCCTGGCGCAGGCCGCCCAGAAAGTAATGGCTGTAGAAAAAACGCTGCAGCAAGGGGATACGCGACGCCATGGACACCCGGGGAAAAGTCTTTGCCCAGTATATTAGCCTGCCGGAGGGCTGCCGCGGCAGCGCCGCGGCGGAACGGCGACATCGGCACATTATCGGCACGGCGGCGCCGGCCGAGCCCCTGCCGCCCGGCGCGTCAATAGGTCAGCGTGACTGTCACCGTGTCGCTGTATGTGCCCGGCGCCGGCCACGGCTGGGACGGTATTTTCCCGTAGATGGTATAGCTGGTGTTCGCGCCCGTGGAGGCCGGCACCTGCAGCGTGTCGACGTTGCGCTGGTCGCCCCAGCGCCGCGTGTGCCCCGAGTCTTGGTAAAGGTCATAGCCCACGCAGCCGCCTGCGGGACCGCACAGGCTGCGCGGCGCGCCCGCGCCGTTGGCCCCCGCATGCAGGCCGTTGTTCAGCCCGATGGAAATGGCCTGGCCGACGGGGCACTGGACGTCCAGCCGCGCGGTGGCGTCGGCGCTCAGCGGGGCGCCGCCGGCCGCGCTGAGCGTGCCGAAGTTCATGGGGCTGACATTCTGGATTTCGCAGGTGTTGGCGATATTGACTTGCGCGCCAAGTACCCCGGCCGCATGCGCCGTGGCCATGCTGCATTCGGGCAGCATGTTCTCATTTTCGGCGCTGGCGTAGGCCAGGTACAGGGGCTCGTCGTTGTCGTGGTAGTCTCCGGCGGCCAGGCTGGTCTGGCCGCCCGGGATCTTGGCCAGCAGGGGGAAGCTGCCCGGCACGCCCCGGTCGCCGTCGGCGAAGATAGTGGCCTGGGCCCAGCCCTGTGCCGAGGCGCTTTGCAGAGGGCTGTCCGGCTGGCTGGCCGAGTAGAGGGCATACGAAACCCGCGCCGAGCCGGCTTTCATGTATAGCGGCGGGTTGCCTGCGGGGGCCAGGCAGACGCGAATGTACAGGGCCTGCCCCGGGTCGCCGGCGCAGGTGTATTGGGCCGCGGCGGTCGTGCTGGCAGCTTCGCCCAGCCGCACCGAGCCGAAGTTGAAGCTGGGGCTGCCCGTCAGGCCGCAGTGGGCGGCCAGCGCCGGTCGGGCATGCGCCAGCCCGGCGGCAAGCAGTATTGCGGCCCACGGCATGGCACGCAAAAGGCTGTGGTTTCTTGGCATCAGCGGCATATGGCCTCCTTGTTGGCAATGGCGCCGTCTTCGGCGCCCAGGGCCGGCAGCGTGAAGCTGCACGTGTTTTCGGGGCCGCGGCCTACCCGCACTGTCCCCCCTTCCGGCGGATTTTCCAAGTAGACCTGGCCATCGTAGCCTACGACAGTGTCGGTCGTTCCCGCCTGGGGCGGGGCGCCGGCGCTGTCCGTCACGTGCACCGGCAGGCCCGTTCGCAGCAACTGCCCCGAACTGTCCCTGACCTTCAGCATCACGGCGCGCGCCTGGTAGATGGCGAACTTCACCTCGGTGCCGCTGCCATAGGCCGGAATGATGGACTGCTCGGTTTCCGCCACCCGGAAGTCCGCCGGCAGTGCAAGCGGATCGATCGCTATCTTGTTGGGCTGATAACTGTTCAGCTGCGTCAGCAGCAGCAGGCCGCGGGCGTCCGTGTTGCCCATGGGCCGGTTCTGCAGCAGCACGGGCACGCCGGGTACGCCGGTGTCGACCACGGCGAAGGCGTCGTCCAGCTGGCGCATGGCGTGGAAATTCCCGCCCAGCATCGCCACGGTGCCGCGCGCCCCGGCATAGTAGCTGGTCTGGTCGGTGTAGCGGTTCACTCCCGCCATCAACTCGCCATAGGGATTCACCCAGTTAGCCTCGGCGTGGCTCATGGCGTTCTGCCCATGGCGCTGCGCGACATTCCAGCCCCAGCCGCCGCGGTCCCGGTCGGCCGGGCGGTCCAGCTGCCACTGGACGCCGCGGTTGTCGGGGCCCCCGGAGGCCTGCGCCGAGGCGCGGTAGCGGCCCAGCGGCATACTGAGATTCAGGAAAAAGACGTTGCTGCTCGCGGAATCTGTAACGCGCGCAGCCGATAGTGAAATACTTGCGCCATACGGCAGTTCCCTGGACCAGCTCAGGCTCGCGTAGCGCTGGTCTGCCCTGTCATCGTCATAGCGTTGCGCCGTATAGCCCAGGCCGAAGCTGCCCAGCGCGCGCGTATACCAGTTCAGCCATAGGCTGGTGCTGCGCCGAGCCGGGGCGATATAGCGGTCCGGGCTGGAGATGTCGCCATAATCGCGGCTGCGCTGGCTGCGGCTGGCCGACAGGCTGAAGTTGGCGCTGTTCCATTGGTACCCCACGGTTGTTTGCCGCCCGATGTGGCCCTGGTATCGGCTTACCGACATGCTGGCGTTGACCACGCCCACATAAGGCGCAACCAGCCAATACGCTCCCACCCCGGCATTGCCCAGGTCTTTGGTCTGTTCCGCGTGCGCCTCCAGTGTCAGCCGGTTGCTGACCCCGCGCCGCCAGGTGGCCACGGCCAATGGATCCGCCGCATAGCTGAAGGATTTCAGGCCATAGTCGCGCCGCATCCAGCCCAGGTTCACCGCCCAGCTGTCCAGCCCCTTGGCCAGCAGGCTGGGCGCGCCGTAAAGGTCCAGGTCGACCCGGCGCTGCACGCCGTTGATGTCGGTGATGACCACCTGTGCGCCGCCAGTTCCGGTGATGGTGGGCGTGGTATTCAGCTGGAACTGGCCCGGCTGCACCTGCTGCGTGCTGGTTTTCACGCCGTTTATATAGAGGTCCACAGTCGAGGGCAGGGTGGCGCTGCCCAGATAGCTTGCCTGGGCCGTGGTGGCCAGGCCCGGCTGCAGGGCCAGGTCGTGGGCCAGGGTGATGCCGCCAAAGCGCACCGAGGGATTCCAGGCCAGTGCGCCGGTGACGCCGTCGCCGATGACCAGGGTGCGCAGTTTGCCGGGGTCGTCGTAGCGCCAGCGCGTCTCCAGGCGGCGCGTGCCGGTGTTCCAGGCCTGGTCGGTGGAGGTGTAGTGGGAATTGAACGAACTGCTCAATACGCCGGACCCCAGGCCATAGCTGCGCAGTTGGGTCGTGGCGCTGAAATCGTTGCCATCCCGCGTGCGCAGGGTGTAGGTATCGTAGCTTAGCGTCACGCCGCGCAGCGGGCGGGCCAGGTTCTGGCGTGTGAGCGGCGCGGCGGGCGCCGTGGCGTCTATGACCTGGTGCCGCTGCAGCCGTGACGCCTCGGCCGTCAGCGCCAGCGTCTGGGCCAGTGCGTCGTAGTCCACCTGGAGGTCGGGGCTGGATGTCAGACGTATCCAGCCGCCGTCGCGCTGCAGCCCCTTGGGGTCCAGGCCCAACTGCGCCGTGTCCTCTTGCCGGAACCACAGGTCCGGGCCTTTCTGGCGCAAGTGCACCCAGCCGGGGATCCTGGCCTGGTTGACCGTTACTGTCAGGTAGAGGTCCTGTTCTGCCTGGGCTTGCGCGGTGGCCTGCATGCCGGCGGCGCCTGGCGGATCGGCTTGCATTCCAGCCTGCGCCAGCCTCCGACCCGGGGCCTGCGCCTGGGCCGGGTCGGCGTTGTCCGCCATGGCCAGGCATAGCACGAGCGCAAGGGATAGCCTGTCCAGCCTGCGAGGCCGGGAGGCTGGTCCCACGGAGGGGCGTGACGCCAGGGAAACGAACAGGCTGTCCGTCCTGCGGAGCTGGCAGGCCCGGAAGCGCTTATTGGCTCCGCAGGGGAATGGTCTGGGGCGCTTCACTGTCGTTGACGTGGGCCCGCAGCGCCGTGGCCGCGCCCGCTTTCTTGAGCGGCCAGGCCATGGCCTGGCCCGGCAATACGTAGCCCAGCAGACCGTCGGTGACGACGGTTTCCTTGCCCCCGGCGGAAACCAGCGCGACGCGGGAAAGCTTCAAGTGCGTGTTGTTCTGGTTGTCTATATGCAGGCTGGCCTGGCCCTGGCGGTGTTCCACCCAGGCCGACACCCTGGTCATGTCCAGCACGGCTGCGTCCGGCGCCAGGAACACCGGTATGGAATAGCGCAGCAGGAAATTGACCTCGTTGTCATGCTGCCGCTTGGCGCCAAGCAAGACGGGAGACGGCAGCTCATCCACGACCAGCCGCAGGGCTTTTTCGCTGGCCGGGGCAGTGGCGTCCAGCCGAAGCACCCGCACTACCTGCGTCTTGCCGGGCGGAATCTGGGTGATAGGCGGGCTGACGGCCAGCGTCTGCGAAGGCTCCAGCCGTTCACGGCCGTCTTGCTGGCGCCAGTCGTAAATGCGGATCTGGGCGCTGATGGGCGCGGTGCCCGAATTGGACAAGCGCAGCGCCTGAGCGGCTTCGCCTGGCGCGAAGCTGAGGTTGACTGGTGCGACCTGCAGGCTGGCCGCCTGGACCTGCGGCCAGCCCTGGCAAAGCAGCAACAGCCCCCCGGCCAGAAGGCCAGGCAGTTTGCGTATGTATGGCATGTTGGGATAAAGACTGGAATGCAGCTGGCGCGGCCAACTGCAGCCAAGGTCAGTACGTCAGCACGAGCTTCACGTCGCCTTTGTAATTGCCCGCGTGGGCGCTGCTCAGGACGCTGCCGGCCACTTTGCCATATATGTTGACGGTTTGCTGGCTGCCGGAACCCGAGCCCGACAGCGAAGAGCTGGTGCTGATGGCAGTATGGCGCCCTTCGTCGGAATAGAGCGAGAATGGAATGGCACTGCCGCCCTGGCCGCTTATAGGCTGCATTTCGAGGTTGTCGTTTTCCGTCGTTATGTTGTAGGGGGTGCTGTTGGAGCAGGTTACCTGCAGGGTTGTGGATGCAACAGCGTCGTTACCGTCTGTCGCGGCTTCGCCAAAGGCCAGCGGCTGTGTGGTGAACGAGCAGGATTTCAGCACGGTGAGCGTGACTTCCATGGTCTGGCGGGGGGCCTCGGTCGCCGAAGCGGCCTGGCCCAGCAGCGCCGAGGCTGCCAGCAATGCGCCCATGCCGAATTTTGCGGCCTGGCGGTAAAAAAGAAATGCGGTTTCAGCCCTAAAAGTGTTTGTCCTCATGGTTTTATGTGGGTGGGTATGAACGAATTAAAACGATTGTGATAAGAAAATCGCCAAAAATACCGGGAAGAGCCCTGGAAAGGAATGCCGCCTGTATTTGCAAGCCAATCTGTTAAAACACATTCGTGTTCTGGAAATGCCCTGGCGTGCAAGAAAATTTTACACCTTGGTTGTAAAATTTACAAGGGGATTTGCCCCTATATAAACTTTTTGGCCTGCTTGTCGTTAAAAAGAGAATGTGTAATATATTTACAGACAGCCGCCGCGCCATGTGGTTCCCGGTCCTGCGATATGTATGGGCTGCGCCACACGGCAGCCCGCGCGGGCCGCATTTTCATTGCGTTGCATTGTGCGTTGCAGTAAAGTAATGGGCTGATCCGCCTTGTATCCGCGGCGGGTCGTCATGGGCTCTATCGTTCGGGTTATCCGCCCGTTTTTTGCGCCTGTATCAACTTTGCCGAGGGCCGCGCCAAAAGCGTGCGTTGCCGCGGCGTCCGTTTCTATCCCGCGCCTTTTATGGCGCTCGTACTGCGTTCCGACGAGTGCGTGTCGGGCCGGCAAGGTATCTGGGCGGCATGGTTCCGTGAACCATAAAGCGCCAGGTTATCCTGCCGCCGCCGGCGCAGCTCTGGCCTTTGGCCGATCGGGGCGTTTCGTACTGGTTACGAAAGGAATACAACATGGAAATCAATGGCGCCGACATCGTCGTACGATGCCTGGCCGAGCAGGGCGTAGACCACGTTTTCGGCTACCCCGGCGGCGCGGTCCTCTACATCTACGACGCCATCTACAAGCAAGACAGCTTCAAACACATTCTCGTGCGGCACGAGCAGGCTGCGGTGCACGCCGCGGACGCCTATTCGCGCTCGTCGAACAAAATCGGGGTGGCGCTGGTCACCAGCGGGCCCGGCCTGACCAATGCCGTCACCGGCATCGCCACGGCCTATATGGACTCGATCCCGATGGTCATCATCAGCGGCCAGGTGCCCACCAGCGCCATCGGCGAAGACGCCTTCCAGGAATGCGACGCCGTGGGCATTACCCGGCCCTGCGTCAAGCACAACTTCCTGGTGCGCGACATCAAGGACCTGGCCGAGACCATGCGCCGCGCCTTCTACATCGCGCGCACCGGACGGCCCGGGCCGGTGCTGGTCGACATCCCCAAGGACATCACCGTCGCCAAGTACAAGTTCACCGCGCAGCGGGGCGAAGTCTCCATGCGCTCGTACATGCCGGTGGTCAAGGGCCATCAGGGCCAGATCAAGAAAGCCGTGCAGATGCTGCTGGCCGCCGAACGCCCCATGATTTATTCGGGCGGCGGCGTGGTGCTGGCGGATGCGGCCGACGAACTGCGCCAGCTGGTCGGCCTGGTGGGCGCGCCCTGCACCAACACGCTGATGGGCCTGGGCGCCTATCCGGCCACCGATGCCAAGTTTGTGGGCATGCCCGGCATGCACGGCACGTACGAAGCCAACATGGCCATGCAGAACTGCGACGTGCTGGTGGCCGTGGGCGCGCGCTTCGACGACCGCGTCATCGGCAACCCCAGGCATTTCGCGCAGAACCAGCGCAAGATCATCCACATCGACATCGACCCCTCGTCCATATCCAAGCGGGTGAAGGTGGATGTGCCCATCGTCGGCAACGTCAAAGAGGTGCTGCAGGAGCTCAATGCCCTGTACATGCAGACGGCCGTCGAAACCGCGCCCGACAAGGACGCGCTGGACAAGTGGTGGCAGCAGATCGACACCTGGCGCGCCAGGCAGTGCCTGAAGTACGAGGCCTCCGACACCCTGATCAAGCCCCAGTACGTCATTGAAAAACTGTGGGAAGTCACCGGCGGCAACGCCTTCGTCACCTCCGACGTGGGCCAGCACCAGATGTGGGCGGCCCAGTACTACCGCTTCAACCAGCCGCGCCGCTGGGTCAATTCCGGCGGCCTGGGCACCATGGGTGTGGGCCTGCCTTACGCCATGGGCGTGCAGATGGCCAACCCGGGCAGCGACGTCGCCGTCATCACCGGCGAAGGCTCCATCCAGATGAACATCCAGGAACTGTCCACCTGCAAGCAGTATCACCTGTCCCCCAAGGTGCTGTGCCTGAACAACCGCTATCTGGGCATGGTGCGCCAGTGGCAGCAGATAGACTACGGCTCGCGCTATTCCGAGTCCTACGTCGACGCGCTGCCCGACTTCGTCAAGCTGGTCGAAAGCTATGGCCATGTGGGCATCCGGACCGACAAGCCCGCCGACGTCGAGCCCGCCCTGCGCGAGGCCTTCGGCAAGCACAAAGATCGGCTGGTGTTCCTGGACTTCATCACCGACCAGACCGAAAACGTGTGGCCCATGGTCAAGGCCGGACGCGGCCTGACCGAAATGCTGCTTGGCGCCGAAGATCTATAAGGACAGAAAAATGAAACACGTGATTTCCGTTCTTCTGGAGAACGAGCCGGGCGCGCTGTCGCGCGTGGTGGGGCTGTTTTCGGCGCGCGGCTACAACATCGAGACCCTGACGGTGGCGCCCACCGAGGACGCCACGCTGTCGCGGATGACCATCGTCACCGCGGGTTCGGAAGACGTCATCGAGCAGATCACCAAGCACCTGAACCGCCTCATCGACGTGGTCAAGGTGGTCGATCTTTCCGAAGGCCCGCACATCGAGCGCGAACTGATGATGATCAAGGTGCGCGCGGTGGGCAAAGAGCGCGAGGAAATGAAGCGCATGGCCGACATCTTCCGCGGCCGCATCATCGACGTCACCGACAAGGTCTACACCATAGAGCTGACCGGCGACCAGGAAAAAATCGAGGCCTTCATCGGGGCCCTGGACCGCAGCGCCATCCTGGAAACCGTGCGCACCGGCGTCTCCGGCATCGGGCGCGGCGAACGCGTCCTGAAACTGTAATTACAATCACGGGTCTGGCGGCGGTATCGCCGGCCCACCGTCAACCATGTACTGAACCCGGATACGTCGGTTCAACACAATAATACTGTCTAGCATTGGAGCTCTGTAAATGAAAGTTTTCTACGACAAAGACTGCGACCTGTCCCTGATCAAGGGCAAGACGGTTGCCATCATCGGCTACGGTTCGCAGGGCCACGCGCATGCGCTCAACCTGCATGAGTCGGGCGTCAACGTGGTCGTCGGCCTGCGCAAGGGCGGCGCCTCGTGGAGCAAGGCCGAGAACGCCGGCCTGAAAGTGCAGGAGGTGGCCGAGGCCGTCAAGGGCGCCGATCTGGTCATGATGCTGCTGCCCGACGAGAACATCGCCGAGGTCTATCGCAACCACGTCCACGCCAACATCAAGGCCGGCTCCGCCCTGGCCTTCGCCCACGGCTTCAACGTGCACTACGGCCAGGTCCAGCCGCGCGCCGACGTGGACGTCATCATGATTGCGCCCAAGGCGCCCGGCCACACGGTGCGCGGCACCTACCGCCAGGGCGGCGGCGTTCCCCACCTCGTGGCCGTCCACCAGGACGTCAGCGGCAAGGCGCGCGACCTGGCGTTGTCCTACGCCATGGCCAACGGCGGCGGCCGGGCCGGCATCATCGAGACCAACTTCCGCGAAGAAACCGAAACCGACCTGTTCGGCGAACAGGCCGTGCTGTGCGGCGGCACGGTCGAGCTCATCAAGGCCGGTTTCGAGACGCTGGTCGAGGCCGGCTACGCGCCCGAGATGGCTTATTTCGAGTGCCTGCACGAGCTCAAGCTCATCGTCGACCTCATCTACGAGGGCGGTATCGCCAACATGAACTACTCCATCTCCAACAACGCGGAGTACGGCGAATACGTCACCGGCCCCAAGATCGTCACCGACGAGACCAAGAAGGCCATGCGCCAAGTCCTCGCCGACATCCAGACTGGCGAATACGCCAAGAGCTTCATCCTGGAAAACGCCGCTGGCGCCCCCAGCATCACCTCGCGCCGCCGCCTCAACGCCGAGTCGCAGATCGAGCAGGTCGGCGGCAAGCTGCGCGCCATGATGCCCTGGATCGCCGCCAACAAGCTGGTCGACCAGAGCAAGAACTAAGGCTGGCCGGCGTGGCGGTTCGCGCCGCCGCGCCGTTGTCCGGATCCAGTCCCGGTTCCAGGCCCCGCCGCCCCGCGCAGCGGGGTTTTTGTTTTCTGGCGCGCGGAATGGGGGATACTGGCGGCCCGGTGTCCGGCAACGTACGATGTCCAAAGCGGCCGGCAGGCGCCGGGCATAGGCTTCGATGTGCCGCTGCGGGAACAGCATGCGCAAATTGCGCCTGCAGCGCGGCGACGGCCGCCGGCCGGCACTTTCGTTGCTAATGACTCTCATTAACGATGCTATCATTCACGCATAAGGGACGGGACGACGTGGCAAAGGTGCATTCATGAATACCGTGTTCGAGCAGGCCGGGCCGTTGCGGCGGCGCTATGCGCAGCTGCAGGAAAGCAAGCCCAAGGCGCGCATCCGGGCGCTGGCCGGCGAAATGGGCGTCAGCGAACTGGAACTGGTGGCGGCCGGCTGCGGCCAGATCCGGCCCACCCCGTTGCGGGGGCCGGTCCGCGACATCCTCATGCAGTTGGGCGAGCTGGGCCGGGTCATGGCCCTGACCCGCAACGAATGGTGCGTGCACGAGCGCCGCGGCAGGTACGAGGACGTCCGTGCGGGCGAGGCCATGGGCATCGTGCTGGGCCCCGACATCGACCTGCGGCTTTTCCTGGCGCAATGGCGCCACGCCTGGGCGGTGGACGACGGCGGACGCCTAAGCCTGCAGTTCTTCGATGCGGCGGGCGGCGCCCTGCACAAGGTCTATGTCACCGATGAAACCGACGCCGCGGCCTATCAGGCGCTGGTGCGCCGCTTTGCCGACCCCGAGCCGCGATGGCCCCGGCTCGAAGCGCCCGGCGACGCGCCGGCCGCGTACCATGCCGGCGCCGACCCCGCGCAACTGCGCGCCGACTGGCTGGCCATGCGGGACACGCACGAATTCCATGGCCTGCTCAAGCGCCACAAGCTGGCGCGGCTGGACGCCCTGCGCCTGGCCGGGGCCGACCTGGCGCAGCAGGTCCCGGCCGACACGGCCGAACGCATGCTGGGCCAGGTGGCGGGGCAGGATATTTCCTTCATGTGTTTCGTGGGCAACCCGGGCCTCATCCAGATCCACACCGGCCCCATTCACAAGCTGATGCGCACGGGGCCGTGGTTCAACGTGCTGGACCCGCTTTTCAACCTGCACCTGGACACCACCGCCATTGCCGGCGCCTGGGTGGTCAACAAGCCCTCGGACGACGGCTGGATCACCTCGCTGGAATGTTATGCGAACACCGGCGACCTGATCGTCCAGTTTTTCGGCGCCCGCAAGCCGGGCGTGCCCGAGCTGGCCGAATGGCGCGCGCTGCTGGCCGGATATTGCCCCGAGCCCCTGGCGGCATGAGCGCCCGATGCTTCGCCTCGCGCTTGCGGGCGCTTGCCGGATTCGCGGCTTTGCATGCCGCCGTCTGCGCGGCGCTGTTGGCTGCCGCCGGCGCATATGCCGTCCAGCCGGCTAAAAAGGCGCACACAGCCCAAGCAGCTCAAACAGCCCAAGCCGCCCAGCGCGTGGTGTCGCTGGGCGGCAGCGTCACCGAGATCGTCTATGCGCTGGGACAGGGCGGGCGGCTGGTCGCGGACGACGCCTCCAGTCTCTATCCCCGGGCGGCCACCGAGCTGCCGCGCGTGGGCTATTACCGCA
>Ga0180223_1000530_pt1 | contig 46388 bp, 52 predicted proteins | sample eDN5th30CKraftOP_FD_151337 | JGI IMG/M metagenome (GOLD analysis project Ga0180223, IMG submission 151337) | Enriched Organic Plus compost microbial communities from Emeryville, California, USA - eDNA 5th pass 30_C Kraft OP (version 2) (version 2) ... | reverse complement strand
GCCGCCTCAGCCAACCTTGCCAGCGGTCCGCGCGGCCATCATCGCGGCCTTCGAAGGGCAACCACCAACACGATGTCCGCACTGCCGCCGCTGGCTCAGCTCTAAAAATCTGCCAAAGTAGTGCTAGATCATCGGACTGAATATCGTACACGGCGCGGGAACCGCCATTTCGGTTCCGTGCGAAACCACCACCGTCATTCCGGGGCATGGCGAAGCCATGAGCCCGGAACCCAGAACCGATGCGCTTTGTCGGGAAGCAGGTCGATCGGGTGATGCCGTCTCGACCCGGGCCATCGGTTCTGGGTTCCGGGCTCGGGCCTTGCGGCCCGCCCCGGAATGACGGTGGCGGATCATGCGCCGATACCGACAGCCCGGGCGAAGCGCGTACGATATTCAGTCCGGTGTTCTAGCAAGCCCCCCGGATTGCTTCGTCGCTTCGCGCCTCGCTAATGGCGGCGGGAACGCTCACCGGCCCAGCAGCCCGTCCCAGAGCGGCAGGCTGCTCAGCGCGCTGAGGAAGATCAGCAGATAAGCGCCGCGCCGGAAGCTCGACTCCGAGGCGAGCCGGAAGCCATGCGTGCCGGCCCAGAGCCCGGCGCCATAGATCGCGAAGAGCGGCACCGCCATCGCCAGCCCGCCCGGCGTCAGGATGCCCTTCCACCACAGGATCGCGCCGCCGATCAGCGTCGAGACGCCGAAGAAGGCCTGCATGTTCGCCCGCGTCTTGTGGCGGTCGTTGCGCTGGGCGCCGAGCCAGAACACCGCGAGCGGCATGCCGCCGATCGAGGCCATGCCGTTGCACAGCCCCGAGAGCGCGCCGACCCCGAGCGAGAGCGGCACGCCCGGGCGCCCGTGATAGCGCCAGCCCGAGGCCATCAGCGCCACCGCGGCGAGGACCAGCAGCGCCAGGATCCAGCGCATCGTCGCGCGGTCGAGCCAGGTCAGCAGCCAGATCCCGACCGGCAGCGCCAGCGTCGCCGTCAGCAGCAGCGGCAGGATCTCGCTCCATTCCGCCCGCCTGGCGCTGCGCGCCGCGATCGGCAGGGCGAAAGGCAGGTCGATGAACCAGATCAGCCCCAGCGCCGCGACCGGCCCGAGCACCACCGAGGCCAGCGGCATGAACACCATGGCGAAGCCGAAGCCGGTGAAGCCGCGCACCAGACCGCCGATCAGCGTCGCTCCCAGCAGCACGGCGATCGCGTCGGCCGTGAGGCCCGGCATGAAGGCGGAAAGGCTGAGCGGCATGGTCCCGGCGCGGCGAAAGCTGATCCGGCGCAGCATGCCCGCAGCCCCGCGACAAGAACAGCCTTCCTTTTCGATGGCGCCGATGAGGGGAATTCATCTCCCTTCGGTTCCGCGCGGGACAAATCCGAAACATCCGCTAGGTTGAGCGCGTCATGGCACCCGCGATTCGCATCCTCGGCATCGACCCCGGCCTCCGGAAGACCGGCTGGGGCGTCATCGTCTCGGAAGGCAGCAAGCTCTCCTTCCTCGCCTGCGGCTGCGTCGAGAGCGCCGGAGACCTCTCGCTCGGCGAGCGCCTGCGCCAGCTCCATGAGGGAATCGGCAAGGTGATCGCCGCCTATGAGCCGCATGAGGCGGCCGTCGAGGAGACCTTCGTCAACCGCGACCCGCAATCGGCGCTGAAGCTCGGCCAGGCCCGCGGCATCGCCCTGGTGGTGCCGTCGCTGGCGGGCTTGAGCGTGGCGGAATACGCCGCGAACCTGGTCAAGAAGACGGTGGTCGGCGTCGGCCACGCCGACAAGAAGCAGATCCAGGCGATGATCCGCGTATTGCTGCCCCGGGCCGAGACGACCTCGGCCGATGCGGCCGATGCGCTGGCGGTCGCGATCTGCCATGCCCAGCATCGCGGCATGAGGGCGCTGGTCGCGCAGATGCGCGCGGCGGGCTGACGCGGCGATGCGCTACAGCCGACCCTCGCGAAATTGCGGTGATCCCACACACGGACAGGCCGTCCCGGACGGAGCGAAGCGGAGATCCGGGATCCATGCCTGACCCTATTTCGGCTGCGCTCCGGCATGGATCCCGGGTCATGCCCGGGACGACAGGGGAAGATTGTCGATGATCGGCAAGCTCAAGGGAGTGATCGACTCCTATGGCGAGGACCACGTCATCATCGACGTGCAGGGGGTCGGCTATGTCGTGCAATGCTCGGCGCGGACGCTCCAGCGCCTGCCCAAACCCGGCGAGGCCGCCGCGCTCTCGATCGAGACCCATGTCCGCGAGGATGCGATCCGTCTCTACGGCTTCCTGTCCGATGTCGAGCGCGACTGGTTCCGGCTGATGCAGGTGGTGCAAGGCGTCGGCGCCAAGGTGGCGCTCGCCATCCTCTCGACGCTCGACCCCGGCGGGCTCGCCACCGCCATCGCCACCAACGACAAGGCGGCGATCGCCCGCGCGCCGGGCGTCGGCCCGAAGCTGGCGCAGCGCCTCTGCGCCGAGCTCAAGGACAAGGCGCCGGCCTTCGGCCATGTCGACCCGAGCCTCGCCCAGCTCTCCGGCGCGCTCGAGGACAGGAAGCTGCCGCAGCCGGTGGCCGACGCCGTCTCGGCTCTCGCCAATCTCGGCTATCCGCAGGCGCAGGCGGTCGCGGCCGTCGCGGCGGCGGCCAAGGCTGCGGGCGACGGTGCCGGCACGGCCCAGCTCATCAGGCTCGGCCTCAAGGAACTGTCGAAATGAGTCCCGCCGGCGGCACGCCGGACGATCTCGAGTTGCGCGTCGTCACCGACAAGAGCGAATTGCTGAAGATCATGCTGACGGCCTGGGGCTCGCACAGCATGATGATCGGCCTGCATGTCTACGACGTCGCCGAGATCGACGCGCTCGGCCTCTACGAGCCGGACGGGCGCACCGCCGCTCTGGCGAGCTGGACCCGGCGCGACGACACCGCCTATCTCTGCGCCCTGCACTCGCTCAGGCCCGGCGAGGGCGTCGCGATCCGCATGCTCGACGCCGTGATCGCGGCGGCCCGGGCGGCGGGCGCGACCCGCCTCAAGGCGATGCTGACCAACGACAACATGCCGGGTCTCGTCTTCTACCAGCGCCGCGGCTTCCGTCTCTCGGGGCTTTATCTGGAGGCCATCGACGCTTATCGCTCCGTGGTGCCGACCATCATCGAGACGGGATACAAGGACATTCCGATCCACGACGCCATCGAGCTGGAGATCGCGCTGTGAGCGACCCGAAACGCTCCGGACTGATGACCGCCGAGCGCCGCGACGACGACAGCGAATCGTCGCTGCGCCCGCTTTCGCTCGCCGATTTCACCGGCCAGGCGGCGGCGCGCGCGAATCTTCAGGTTTTCATCGAGGCTGCCAAAAGCCGTGGCGACGCGCTCGACCATGTCCTCTTCGTCGGCCCGCCGGGGCTGGGCAAGACGACGCTGGCGCAGATCGTGGCGCGCGAGCTCGGCGTCAATTTCCGCTCGACCTCCGGTCCCGTCATCGCCAAGGCCGGCGACCTCGCCGCCCAGCTCACCAATCTCGAGGAGCGCGACGTGCTCTTCATCGACGAGATCCACCGCCTCAATCCGGCGGTCGAGGAGATCCTCTATCCGGCGATGGAGGACTACCAGCTCGACCTGATCATCGGCGAGGGCCCGGCGGCGCGCTCGGTCAAGATCGACCTGCCCAAATTCACCCTGGTCGGCGCCACCACCCGCGCCGGCCTGCTGACCACGCCCTTGCGCGACCGCTTCGGCATCCCGGTCCGGCTGCAATTCTACACCGTGGAGGAATTGCAGGGCATCGTCGCCCGCGGCGCCCGCGTGCTCGGCGTGCCGATGTCCGAGGACGGCGCCAACGAGATCGCCCGCCGGTCGCGCGGCACGCCGCGCATCGCCGGCCGGCTGCTCCGGCGCGTGCGCGACTTCGCCATCGTCGACGCCGACCCGATCGTCACCCGCCAGGTTGCCGACAAGGCGCTCTCCCTGCTCGACGTCGACGCCATCGGCCTCGACCAGATGGACCGGCGCTACCTCACCACCGTCGCGGTCAATTTCGGCGGCGGCCCCGTCGGCATCGAGACCATCGCCGCCTCGCTCTCGGAGCCGCGCGACGCGATCGAGGAGATCATCGAGCCCTTCCTGCTGCAGCAGGGCTTCATCCAGCGCACGCCGCGCGGGCGCCTGCTCACCCCCCACGCCTTCCGCCATCTCGGCATGCCGGAACCGTCGCGCGAGACGGCGCAGTTCGGCCTGTTCGGGGAAGGAGACGAGAGCTAACGGACCAAGTCCGGCGCGGCTCCGGAACGGCGGAATATGGGCGTAGCCCATGGCCCCGTTTATGAGGCCCATGCCGGAGGCTGGGAACCGGGCGGTCGCGCGCTCCTGCGGCCCTTCTCCCGACCGTCCCGCATGTGAAGGACGCGGCGGCCGGCGCCGCGCGTTTCCATCGCCTCATCGCAACGCCCGGAACCCCACCATGCCCAGCCTCTCCCTTCTCAGCCGCGCCGCGCTCTGCCTGCTGCTCGCGGCCGGGCCCTCGCTCGCCGACGACGCCACGCCCTCCGGGCCGGTGAAGGACGCCTACGCCCTGACCGTCAGGACGCTTGCGGGCTCGGGCACCCCGCCCTGGCGGCCGCCGCATCGCGACAGGCTGCTCAGCGCCGGCCTCGCCGCGCTCTTCGCCCGCGACGACCTCTACCAGGACGAGAGCGGCGAGATGGGCCAGATCGGCGCCGACCCCTTCCTCAACGGTCAGGACGGCGAGGTGAAGAAGCTGAGCCTCGACACCATTCCCGTCGCCGCCGGCAAGGCGACGGTGGTGGCGACGTTCCGCAGCTTCGGCAATCCGGTCACCGTCCGCTTCGAGATGCTGCGGGAGAATGGCGGCTGGCGCATCGACGACATCGTCGACAGCTTCGAAGGCAAGGACTACTCGGTCCGCCAGCAGCTTTCGCAGCCCTATGAGTGCGGCTCCTTCATGGGGAAGCCCTGCAAGCGCTGAAGGCCATTCCGGCCCCGCCCGAAGCCTGCTGGGCTTTCGTGGAAACCTGCCGTCGTTCCGGACAAGCCGCGCAGGCGCCGCCGATCCGGAACGACCAGCCATGTCCGTCGAACGGAGACGGACCCTAGCGGCGGGCGATCTTGGCGCGCATCAGCGCCGGGCGGGCGCCGGCATCGTTGAGCGCGCCGGACTTCGCCGCCTTCGGATTCTCCACCGCCTGCATGCCCTTGCCGGGGTTGCGGCTCGCCGGGCGCTTCGGCTTGTCCCGGCCCTGCTTGAGGGCGAGCGCCTTGCGCGCGAGGCTGCGCTGGCTGGGCGCGCGCAATTTCTCGGCCCGGCGCGTCTGCTCGGCGCCGACGCGCTTCAGCGCCACCGTCAGCGCATCGGCCTTGGCCTTGGTGCCGCGGTTGTCCGAGGCCGGCCGCGCGCCCTGGGGCGCCGCCTTGCCGCGGAACTCGCGGCGCTGCTGGCGCGCGAGATCGCGGGCGCGGTTGCGCCGCTCGCGCAGGGTCCGGGCGAGATCGCGCAGGTCCCCGTCGCTTTCGCCGGCGAGCTTGCCGCGCCGGGTCCGCCCGACGAGATCGAGCTCGCCCTTGTCGAGAAGCCGCGTGAGTGCCTTGGCCGATAGCGACATGGATACCTCCCTCGTGCTGCTGTCCGCCTCTCGACTATGCTTTCGGCGCCGTTTTGTTCCCCCGGACGATTTGCCCGCGGGACCTGCGCCCTATATGCCGGCCGCCATGAGCAGCCCCCATCGGATCGCCGTCCGCGTCTATTACGAGGACACCGACTTCTCCGGCGTGGTCTACCACGCCTCCTATCTGCGCTTCATGGAGCGCGGGCGCACCGAGCTGATCCGCGCGCTCGGCGTCGAGCAGCGCGAGCTCTTCGACGGCGAGACAGCACTGGGCTTCGCGGTGCGCAAGATGACGATCGACTTCCTGCGCCCGGCCGTGATGGACGACCTGCTGACTGTCGAGACCCGCTGCACCGAGGCGCGCGGCGCCACCATGGACCTGGAGCAGCGCGTGCTGCGCGGCGAGGAGGTGCTGATCGCCGCGGCGGTGAAGGTCGCCTGTGTCGGCGGCGGCAAGGCGCGCCGCATCCCCGACGGGCTGCGCAAGCGGCTGATGCTCGACGATTGAGGCCGCGGCGGCCGCGGCCGCCGTGGCACGACCGCATGAAGATCGCCATCGACGCCGGGCTCGGCCGCATGTTAGCGCTCATCACATGAGCTGGAAGCGCGCCCGCCCCGAAACGCCCCGCGGCTATCACCACGGCAACCTCAAGGAGGAGCTGGTGAAGGCCGCGCTCGGGCTGATCGGCGAGAAGGGGCCGAACGGCTTCACCTTCGCCGAGGCCGCGCGCATGGCCGGCGTCAGCCCCGCCGCCCCATACCGCCATTTCCGCGACCGCGACGAATTGCTGGCCGATGTCGCGGCGCGCGGCTTCGAGGCCTTCGAGGCGGCGCTGTCGCGCGCCTGGGACCAGGGCCGTCCCGACCCGGAGACGGCGTTTCACCGGCTCGGCCGCGCCTATCTCGCCTTCGCCCATGACGAGCCGGCCTATTATTCCGCCATGTTCGAGGCGGGGGTGCCGCTCGACGCCAGCCCCGGCCTGCGCGCCGCCGCCGACCGCGCCTTCGCCACCCTGCGCCAGGCGGCGGAGGCGCTGATCGCCCGGCTGCCGGCAAACAGGCGCCCGCCCGCCCTGATGATGGCGCTGCATGTCTGGGCGATGTCACATGGCATCGCCGCCCTGTTCGGCCGGGCCGATGGCGGGCGGCGCCCGCTGCCGATGTCGGCGGCCGAGCTGCTCGAGGCCGGCATGCTGATCTATCTCCAGGGCCTCGGAATCGGCCCGGAAAGCGCTTCCCCGCCCGCCGGCTGACGATTTTCCGGGGCGCCGTCCTTGACAAGAAGCGGCGTCGCGCGCATCTATGTAAATGTGTTTTACATTCACGCCATCTGACGCGGAGGAGGACAATGCCGCTCGTCGCCAAGCTTGACGAATATGGGAAGGGAGCCTGGATCGCCTTCGCGGTGCTCGGCTTCATCGTGTGGTGGCCTCTGGGTCTGGCGACCCTGGCCTTTCTTTTCGGGAGTGGACGTATGGGTTGTGGCTCGCATTGGGATCGCTACGAGCACCGGATGAGCCGTCTTCAGGACAAGATGGACCGCATGCGGGAGCGCATGGCGGGCCGCGAGGGCCGCGGTTTCGGCGGCGGCTTCGGCGGCTGGGGCCGCGAGCCTTCGAGCGGCAACCGCGCCTTCGACGAGTACCGCTCGGAGACGCTGCGCCGGCTCGAGGAGGAGCAGCGCGAGTTCCACGACTTCCTCGGCCGCCTGCGCATGGCCCGCGACAAGGCCGAGTTCGACCAGTTCATGAACGAGCGCCGCAACCAGCCGCCGGCCACGCCCCCGGCCCAGCCCGACGCGGCCTGACGCGGCGGCGCCTTCCGCAATCAGCGCGCGAAACCAGCCCGCCCCGGGCAACCGGGGCGGGCTTTCTGTCGTCTTCGGCCGCTGCGGAAGGCGCCGGCGAGGCCCCATATACCCGACATTAACCTTGCCGGGGGCTTAACTCGATCCGAAGCATGCGTTTCGTGGGAAACCCCGTTTCGGCCCATCTTTCGCCGGATTCGCGCGCGAAAGACAGGCTACGGCATTTCCCCGGATCGCGAAACGGGCGGCGGCGTGGGTCTCCCGCGACGCGAGCGGCGGGGTTTGGATCGGAGCCGGAGCCTCCGGGCCGGGCCGCTGGTCGCACCGCCTGGGTTGGAAGGATGACAGGATGAACCCCGCCGACGTCGCGCAGGCCGCGCCGCAGATCGACATGTCGTTCTGGACGCTGTTCTGGCACGCCCATATCGTCGTCAAGCTGGTCATGATCGGCCTGCTCGGCGCCTCGGTCTGGTGCTGGTCGATCATCATCGACAAGACCCTGCTCTACCGCCGCACGCGCAAGGACATGGACGCTTTCGAGGAGGTGTTCTGGTCGGGACGCTCGCTCGAAGAGCTCTATCGCGATCTCGCCAGCCGCCCGGTCAACGACATGGCCGCGGTCTTCGTCGCGGCGATGCGGGAATGGAAGCGCTCCTTCGAGAATGGCGGCCGCTCGGTGGCCAGCCTCTCGCAGCGCATCGACAAGGTGCTCGACGTCACCATCCAGCGCGAGACGGAGCGGCTCGAATCGAAGCTGCTGGTGCTCTCGACCATCGCCTCCGCCGCGCCCTTCATCGGCCTGTTCGGCACGGTCTGGGGCATCATGACCTCGTTCACCGCCATCGCCGTCTCGAAAAACTCCTCGCTCGCGGTGGTGGCGCCGGGCATCGCGGAGGCGCTCTTCGCCACCGCGATCGGCCTCTTCGCCGCGATCCCGGCCCTGATGGCCTACAACAAGCTCCAGGCCGAGGTCGCCAAGGCGCAAGGCCGGCTCGAAGCCTTCGCCGACGAATTCTCCGCGATCCTGTCGCGGCAGATCGACGAGCGCATGGCGGCGTGAGGGCCTGAGCGATGGGGATGTCACCCGCAGCAGCAAGCGCGCAGGGCGGCGGCCGCCGGGGCCGGCGCGCACGCCGCCACCGCGCCATCGCCGAGATCAACATGACGCCGTTCATCGACGTCATGCTGGTGTTGCTCATCATCTTCATGGTCGCGGCGCCGCTGATCGCGACCGGCGTGCCGCTCGATCTGCCGCAGACCGGCGCCAAGCCGATCAATGTCGACCAGAAGCCGGTCACCATCGCCATCGACGGCAAGGGCCAGATCTTCCTGATGGACGAGCCGACCCTGGAGCCCGACCTCGTCAGCAAGCTGCAGGGCCTCGCCAAGCAGGGCTTCGACGAGCGCATCTATGTCCGCGCCGACAAGCAGGTCGATTACGGCCGCGTCGCATCGGTCATGTCGACCATCACCGCCGCCGGCTTCAAGCGGGTCGCGCTGGTGACGGAACCGGCCGCCCGCTAGGACGGCGGAACAAGGGTACGTAAGGGCGTGAAGCTTTCGACCTCCGAACCTGGCATGCTGGTGTCGGCGCTCGGCCACATGACGGCGCTCGTCGTGGGGCTGGTTGCGTTCTCGTCGCCTTCGCCGCTGCCGGAGCATCAGGAAGCGATCGCCGTCGAGCTGGTCGACCCGAACGCGCTGAACCAGGTCACCCGCGGCGAGCGCAACGCCCAGAAGGTCGAGGAGAAGCCGACCCCGCGCGCCGAGCGCCAGTCCGACGTGGTCGAGCACAAGGAGGCCGGCGAGGCCAAGGCCGACAATCCGGCGCCGCCTTCGCGCCCGCCGGAGCTGAAGCTCGCCGACGAGAACGCCGCCGCCCCGACGCCGCCGGCCCGCCCGGTCGAGCAGCCCAGGCCCGAGGCTAAGCCGCCCGAGCCCGCCAAGCAGCCGCCGCAGAAGAGCGAGGCCGCCGCCGCGCAGGAGGCGGAACAGAAGCGCCAGGAACTGGCCAAGCTCGCCGAGGAGGCCGAGCTCGCCTCCAAGGCCAAGCAGGCCGAGGAGGAGGCCAAGGCCGCCGCCAAGGCGAAGGCCGAGGCCGAAGCCCAGGCGAGGAAGGCGGCCGAGGCCAAGGCGAAGGCCGAGGCGCTCGCCAAGGCCGAGGCCGAGAAGGCCGCCAGGGAGAAGGCGGAAGCCGTCGCCAAGGCCAAGGCCGAAGCCGAAGCCGAGCAGAAGGCCAAGCTCGCCGCCGAGGCCAAGGCGAAGCAGGAGGCGGAAGCCAAGGCCAAGCGCGAAGCGCAGATCGCCAAGAACTTCAACGCCAGCGACATCGAGCGCCTGCTGCAGTCGAAGGAGAAGGCGCAGTCGACCGGCTCCTCCGCGCCGCAGACCAACCGCACCGCCTCGCTCGGCACCCGGACCGGCTCCTCGCAGAAGCTCAGCCCCTCGCTGCGCGCCCAGCTCATCGGCATCATCCAGGACCAGCTCCTGAAGTGCTGGAACGTGCCGATCGCGCTCGCCAACGCCCATGGCGGCGGCAACATCGTGCCCTCGGTGCGCATGAGGCTCAACACCGACGGCTCGCTGGCCGGCCAGCCCGGCGTGATCAACTCCTCGCCCGATCCGCTTTTCCGCGTCGCCGCCGATTCGGCGCTGACCGCGACCCGCCGCTGCGCGCCGCTGCGCATTCCGGCTCAATTCGCCGCCTATTACGACGACTGGCGTGATGTCGTCGTCAATTTCGACGCAAGGGACGTGCTGTGACCCTGATCGACCGCAACCCTCTCCCCCTCCTTTCCGCCGCCCCGACCCGCCGCGGCCTCCTCGCCCTGGCCGGCGCGAGCCTGCTCGTACCGGCGGCGGCGAGAGCCGAACTGGTCATCGACCTGCGCGGCGGCTCCTTCCAGCCGATGCCGATCGCCATCGCCGATTTCGGCGGCGACGGCGGCGTGCTGGTCTCCGGCGTCATCACCAACAACCTCAAGCGCTGCGGCTACTTCCTGCCGGTCGACAAGGGCCGCTTCCCCGAGAAGAACCCGCCCTTCGACGCCGCGCCGCAGTTCCAGGCCTGGCAGGCGGCCGGGGTACAGGCGCTGGTGACCGGCCGCGTCGCCCGCGAGGCCGGCCGCATCCGCGCCGAGTTCCGGCTCTGGGACGTCGCCACCGGCACCCAGACCGACGGCCAGCAATACTTCACCGACCCGAGCAACAGCCGCCGCGTCGGCCACATCATCTCCGACGCGATCTTCTCGAAGATCACCGGGCTCGGCGGCTTCTTCGACACCCGCGTCGTCTTCGTCGACGAATCCGGCACCAAGGAGAACCGGCGCAAGCGCCTCGCCATCATGGACCAGGACGGCGCCAATGTGCGCTACCTCACCAATGGCGACGTCTCGGTGGTGACGCCGCGCTATTCGCCGGTCTCGCAGGACGTCACCTTCATGTCGCAGCGCCATGGCGAGCAGCCGCGCGTGCAGGTGCTCAACATCGAGACTGGCCAGCGCCAGATCGTCGGCAACTTCCCCGACATGACCTCGAGCCCGCGCTTCGCCCCGAACGGGCAGCGCGTCGTGCTGTCGCTCCAGCAGGGCGGCAACGCCAATCTCTACGCCATCGACATCGCCTCGCGCTCGACCACCCGGCTGACCTCGACCGCGGCGATCGACACCTCGCCCTCCTATTCGCCGGACGGCACGCGCATCGTCTTCGAGAGCGACCGCGGCGGCCAGCAGCAGCTCTATGTGATGGGCGCCGGCGGCGGCGAGGCGCAGCGCATCTCCTTCGGCCAGGGCCGCTACTCGCAACCCTCCTGGTCGCCGCGCGGCGACCTGATCGCCTTCACCCGCCAGGGCGGCGGCGGTTTCGCCATCGGCGTGATGCGCCCCGACGGCTCGGGCGAGCGCATCCTGACCGAGGGCTTCCACAACGAGGCCCCGAACTGGGCGCCCAACGGCCAGTACCTGATGTTCTTCCGCGATCCCGGCGGCGAGGCCGGCGGCAAGCTCTACATGGTCGACATCACCGGCCGCGTCGAGGTGCCGGTGCCGACCCCCGCCTACGCCTCCGACCCGACCTGGTCGCCGCTGCTCGGCGGCGGGCGCTGAGGCTCGCGCCGCCTGATCGCTCATTCGAGAAGCCGCCCGGCGCAGGCCCGGCGGCTTTTCCTTTGACGGGACCTTGGAAGTCGCAGCTCGGCGGCTTCGAGGCCGTCAGCTTCCGGAAGGCCTGGCCAAAGGGATTGACGATGAACAGGTCGTCACAGCCCGGCGCCAGCGCCGAGAAATGGTTGCAGATGCCCTTCTCGAAGCCGCAGCGCGCCGCCATCCGGAACGTCGCGGCAAGGTCGCGGCGCGCCTCCCGCACCATCTCGGAGTCGAGGTTGGGACCCACGCACCGGCGCCGCGCCCGAAACGCCTTGCTTGAGGGAATGGACCATAGCGATCTTCAGTCAGGACAGGGCGGCGCACTGAGGCGGGCTCCGGGCCACCGTGTCATGACGATAGGCCGGAGCGGACGAAAGATGCGCCGCAACTGCGTGCCCGGTTTGCGCGTTTTTTCGCGCGGCTGCGCAGCGCCGATCGGACCACCCTTCGCTTCGAGCGTTGGGCTCACCTCCCGGCCCGCCCCCTCTGTCGCCATCGCACGGCATAGGGCAGGACGAACATGTAGAGCCCGCTGAACAGCAGCAGGAAAAGCGGGAGCAAGGGCGAATACACGATCCATGCCGGCGGCTCGCCGCGCGCCATGGCGGCGAAGTTGGCGACGACGGTGATCGTGAAGATGATCGACAGCCAGCGATGCCCCTGTCGGATCCAAGCGCTCCAGGCCAATGGAACCTCCTTTCCGAACGCATTGACGGTAAGGCGGCGAGGTTCAGCCCTCGCGCGCCACGACCTCTTCCAGTTTCGCGAGGAATTGCCGCCAGCCGGCCATGGCGCCGCCGAAGGCCTGCTTCTGCTCCGGCCTGAAGCCGACCTGCTCCATGCGCAGATGCGTGCCCTTGGGCGATGGGGTGAGCGTGAAGATCACGACGCTCTGGAGAGCGTAGGCCGCGTCGTCATGCGCGAAGTTCCATGTGTAGGACAGCGAGCGGTTCGGCTCGACCGTGAGCACCTCGCAATCCAGCACGCCGCCCCAGTCGCCGCTCAGCTTGAAGCGATGTCCGACGGCCGGCACGAAATCGTTGTTCATCAGCCATTCCGCGATCAGATGGGGCTGCGTGAGGGCGCGCCAGATCTTCTCCGGCGCATGGGGGATGTCTCGCTCGACGACGACGGAGCGGGTTTCGGTCATTGGTCCATCCTCTTCAGCACGTCTTCGAGAGCGTCGAACCGGCTTTCCCAATAGCCGCTCATCCGGCTCGTCCAGTCGATCAGGGGCGCAAGCGCGCCGAGCCGGGCGCTGTAATGCGTCTGGCGTCCTTCCTGGCGGTACCGCACCAGCCCGGCCTGCTTCAGCACGGCGAGATGCTTCGAGACCGCGGGTTGCGAGACGCCGGCCTGCGCCGTCAGCGCCGCAACGGTCTGTTCCCCTTGATGGCAGAGGCGCTCGAAGATGCCGCGCCGCGTCGGGTCGGCGAGCGTTCTGAACAGCGTGTCGGGCGTGTCTGGCATCCGAAACCCATAACCATACAGCTATGAATTAATCCATAACCACCGAGCTATTAATCTGTCAAACGAAATCCGACCGGCACTCCGGCGCGCTTCCGTCGAAGGCAACACCGGCAGGACGGTTTGTCCTCTACGGGCACGAACCTTCGCCCTTGCGTTCCTGTGTCCCCGGGGCCACAACCAAGGTCGCAAACGGCCTTTCGCCAGATTTGGTTAACCATACGCCGCAATGCCGCCACTTCGCCTTGTTCTGGCAAGGTCTCGTTTAGGTTGACGCTTCATTGATGAGGCAAGTCATCGATGAGGCGAGTGCAAGGTCCTCCCCGAAGCAGGCGCCGAGAAGACCAGACCCTGACCAGATCGCCCGGAGTCCAGCCATGTTGACCACCTTCTTCGCCGGCGGACGCAGCGTCCGCTTCGCCGCCGCCCTTGCGGCCACGCTCGCGCTCGGCGCCTGCGCCAACAACCAGAACGCCGATGGCAGCGGCTCGGGCTTCGGCGCCGGCGGCGCCGCCACCCCGGGCAGCGCGCAGGACTTCGTCGTCAATGTCGGCGACCGCGTCTTCTTCGAGACCGACTCCACCGATCTCACCCCGACCGCGACCGCGACCCTCGACAAGCAGGCCCAGTGGCTGCAGCGCTACGCCAACTACTCCTTCACCATCGAGGGCCATGCCGACGAGCGCGGCACGCGCGAATACAACTACTCGCTCGGCGCCCGCCGCGCCCAGACCGTGCGCGACTACCTCGCCTCGCGCGGCATCCCGGCCAACCGCATCCGCACCATCTCCTACGGCAAGGAGCGCCCGGTCGCGGTCTGCAACGACATCTCCTGCTGGTCGCAGAACCGCCGCGCCGTGACGGTGCTGGACGGCGCCGGCGGCGGCGCCTGAGCGGCCCGGCCGGCCTGAAACCGTGAAGCCCCGGACGCCGGCGTCCGGGGCTTCGTCGTGACTGGAAGCCGCGCGGCCCTCACGCCGGCATCAGGCGGCCGAGCCCCGCGACGAGGTCGTCGAGCGTGCGGGCGAAGCCATGCCGGTCAGTATCGACGATCAGGTCGCTGAAGCCGCGCTCGCCATAGCCTTCGGCAACCATCACCCGAATGCGCGCATGCTCCGCCGCGTCGAAGACCCGTCCGCGGCCGGCATCGACGATGCCTTCATAGGATGCGCGCAGGCTGACGAAGATCGGCCGCACGCCGGCATCAACGAAGCGGCGGCGGTAAAAGATCCAGCCGCTGCAGCCGAGCGGATAGGCGACGACGACGGCCGGGTGCGTCTTGAGCAGGGCGAGCCCCTCCCTGACCACCGCGCGGCTCGTCTGCAGGATCGAACCGTACCACGGCAGGTCCGGATCGGCATGGTCGTCGCCGTCGATGAACCCGGCCCCGATCCGCTCCGCCAGCGCGCGGCCGAGCGTGGTCTTTCCCGCGCCGATCGGGCCGCTCAGGAAGATCGCGCAGCGCCCCGTCATCGCACGGCGCGGATCAGCCGACGGGCGCCGGGATCAGGCTCTTCGCCACGCCCTCGATCCGTTCGGCCGCCGCCACGAGCGCTTCCGCCGCGCGGTCCTCGACCTCGCTGAGCCGCTGGTCCGCCGCACCGGCATCGCCCTGGATCGCCGCCAGATCGGTTTCGAGCCGGGCGACGCGTTGCTTCAGCTCCGAGACCTCGTCCGCCACCATCAGCGCCGCCATGACGTGCAGGCGCATGTCGCCGATCTCGCCGAAAGCCTGCCGCATCTCGCCGATCTTGTCGTCATAGAAGCGCGCGAGCTCCTCGAGATGGGCCTCCTCGCCCTCCCCGCAGGCCATGCGATAGGCCTTGCCGGCGATCGTGACGTTGACTTGCGGCATGGACTCTCCTTCCGTCGCGCCCGGCGGGACGCCCTATTCGGCCTCCTCGGCCTCGATCTCCGCCGGCTGCTGCGCCTGCACGCGCTCGATCACCGCGCCGATCACGTTCATCGCTCGCGTCAGGCGCTGGTCGACGTCCTGCGCCGCCGTCTCGACATGGCCGAGCCGGGCCACGGTGCCGTCGAGCTCGGCCGCCAGCCGCGCCCGGTCGTCCTGCATCAGCGCCAGCTCGGTTTCCAGATTGGCCCGGCCGCGCTCGGCCTCGACCCGCCGCCGAGCCGCCGCCTCGAGCTGCCCCAGCGCCGAGTCGAGACGGGCCAGCGCATTGTCCAGCATCAGGCTCGCCACCATCGCTCTCCTTTCAGATCGAAGCCGGCTCACACGATTCGCCCCGAATTTACAGCAGAAGCGCGGAGAGCGGGAATCCGGCCCCGGCTGAAACCGGCGATTGCCGAAGGATTGTCCACATGCGCCGAAACGACGCTTCCGGAAACCGCCGCGCCGGCACGGTTTTGCGCCGGGAAACCGCCTCGCGAGAATTGACTCGTCCCGAGCCCCGGGCCTAATCGAGCCGTCCTTTCGAAGTCTTCTGCGACTGCCTTGTCGGACAGCCCGTTCCCGCTTTGCCAGGGGCGGGGCCGGTCCGCCCCGCCCGCCAGACGGAGCCACGAGATCATCATGACCAGCATCGACCGTGCCCAGCACGACAAGCTCGCCAACGCCATCCGCGGCCTGGCGATGGACGGCGTCGAGAAGGCGAAGTCCGGCCATCCCGGCCTGCCGATGGGCGCCGCCGACGTCGCCACCGTGCTGTTCACCCGCGTGATGAAATACGACGCCGCCGATCCGCGCTGGCCGGACCGCGACCGCTTCGTGCTCTCCGCCGGCCACGGCTCGATGCTCCTCTACGCGCTGCTCTACCTCACCGGCGTGCCCGGCATGGAACTCGCCGACCTGGAGAAGTTCCGCCAGCTCGGCTCCAACACTCCCGGCCATCCCGAGAATTTCGAGACCGCCGGCGTCGAGACCACCACCGGCCCGCTCGGCCAGGGCCTCGCCACCGCCGTCGGCATGGCGATGGCCGAGCGCATGCTCGCCGCCGAGTTCGGCAAGAAGGTCGTCGACCACCACACCTATGTGCTGGCCTCCGACGGCGACCTCATGGAGGGCATCAGCCAGGAAGCGATCGCGCTCGCCGGCCACCAGAAGCTCAACAAGCTGATCGTGCTCTGGGACGACAACGGCATCTCGATCGACGGCCCGCTGACCATCACCGACAATGTCGACCAGGTCGCGCGCTTCAAGGCCTGTGGCTGGCGCTCCGAGCGCGTCGACGGCCATGACCCCGAGGCGATCGAGGCCGCGATCCGCCGCGCCCAGAAGTCCAGCAAGCCGACCATGATCGCCTGCAAGACCACGATCGGCTTCGGCGCGCCGAAGAAGGCCGGCACCTCAAAGGCGCATGGCGAGCCGCTCGGCGCCGAGGAGCTTGCCGCCGCCAAGAAGGCGCTCGGCATCACCGGCGGCCCCTTCGAGGTCGCGGCCGACGTGCTCAAGGCCTGGCGCGGCTTCGGCGCTGCCGGCAGCGCCGCTCACAAGGACTGGAGCGAGCGCTTCGCCACCCTCTCCGAGCGCAAGCGCGGCGAGTTCGACCGCCGCCTCGCCCACACGGTCCCGGCCAAGCTCGACAGGGCGATCCTCGCCCATAAGAAGGCGCTGATCGCCGCGCCGCAGGCTGTCGCCACCCGCAAGGCCTCGGAAATGGCGCTGGAAGCCATCACCCCGATCATGCCCGAGCTGGTGATGGGCTCGGCCGACCTGACCCCGTCGAACAACACCCGCACCAAGGCCGCCGAGGACTTCACCCCGAAGACCCCGAAGGGCCGCTATGTCCGCTACGGCATCCGCGAGCACGGCATGGCCGCCGCGATGAACGGCATCACGCTGCATGGCGGCTTCCGCACCGGCGGCGGCACCTTCCTGGTCTTCGCCGACTATGCCCGCCCCTCGATGCGCCTCGCCGCCCTGATGGGCCTGCCGGTCGTCTACGTCATGACCCATGACTCGATCGGGCTGGGCGAAGACGGCCCGACCCATCAGCCGGTCGAGCAGGTCGCCTCGTTGCGCGCCATGCCGAACATGCGCGTCTTCCGCCCGGCCGACACGATCGAGACCGCCGAAGCCTGGCAGGCGGCGCTGGAGCGCACGAACGGCCCGACCGTACTCGCCCTCTCGCGCCAGAACCTGCCGCAGCTCCGCACCGACGCATCGGCTAAGAACCGCTCGGCCACCGGCGCCTATGAACTGCTGGCAGCCGAAGGCGGCAAGGCTCAGGTCTCGCTCTTCGCCTCGGGCTCCGAGGTCGAGCTCGCCGTCGCCGCCCGCAAGCTGCTCGCCGAGAAGGGCGTACGTGCCCGCGTCGTCTCGGTGCCCTCGCTCGAGCTTCTGCTGGAGCAGGACGAGGCCACCCAGGCGGCGATCATCGGCTCGGCGCCGATCAAGATCGCCGTCGAGGCCGGCGTGCGCTTCGGCTGGGATGCCGTGATCGGCCATGACGGCACCTTCATCGGCATGCACTCCTTCGGCGCCAGCGGCCCCTACAAGGAGGTCTACAAGCATTTCGGCATCACGGCCGAGGCGATCGCCGACGCCGCCATGAAGAAGCACAACGGCTGACGGGCGCCATTGCGGGCCCTCGGGTCTTGCCTTCGGCAAGCCCGAGGACAGGCTCAGCGAAGCGATCCGGGAGGATGTCGGGCCCTGCCGCTCCCGGATCGCTTCGCTTCGCTCCCCGCAATGACGGTTTTATCTTGCGTTCGGCCATGCTTTGGCCGAATTGCCCGCGTGGATAGCGACGGCTGCGCCGTTTGCTCGGCGAAGGAGAGGAAGACATGACGGTCAAGGTGGCGATCAACGGCTTCGGCCGCATCGGGCGCAACGTTCTGCGTGCGATCATCGAGTCGAAGCGCAAGGACATCGAGGTCGTGGCGATCAACGATCTGGGTCCGGTCGAGACCAACGCCCATCTCTTCCGCTTCGACTCGGTCCATGGCCGCTTCCCCGGACAGGTGACGGTCTCCGGCGACACGATCGATGTCGGCCGCGGCCCGATCAAGGTCACCGCCGTGCGCGACCCCAAGGAGCTGCCGCACAAGGCGCTCGGCGTCGACATCGCTCTGGAATGCACCGGCATCTTCACCACGCGCGACAAGGCTGCGGCCCATCTCGCCGCCGGCGCCAAGCGCGTGCTGGTCTCGGCCCCCTGCGACGGCGCCGACCTGACCGTCGTCTACGGCGTCAACCAGGGCGAGCTGACCCGGGACCACCTCGTGGTCTCCAACGCCTCCTGCACCACCAACTGCCTCGCGCCGGTCGTGCGCGTGCTGCATGACGCCGTCGGCATCGACAAGGGCTTCATGACCACGATCCACGCCTATACCGGCGACCAGCCGACGCTCGACACGATGCACAAGGATCTCTATCGCGGCCGCGCCGCCGCGCTCTCGATGATCCCGACCTCGACCGGCGCCGCCAAGGCGATCGGCCTCGTCATCCCCGAGCTGAAGGGCCGCCTCGACGGCACCTCGGTGCGCGTGCCGACCCCGAACGTCTCGGTCGTCGACTTCAAGTTCATCGCCAAGCGCAAGACCTCGGTCGAGAAGATCAACGAGGCCATCATCAAGGCGTCGAAGCGCGGTCCGCTCAAGGGCATCCTCGCCGTCACTGACCAGCCGAACGTCTCGATCGACTTCAACCACGATCCGGCGTCCTCGACCTTCGCCCTCGACCAGACCAAGGTGATGGACGACAAGTTCGTCCGCATCCTGTCCTGGTACGACAACGAGTGGGGCTTCTCGAACCGCATGAGCGACACGGCCGTCGCCATGGGCGCCCTGCTCTGACCCATCTCGGAGCGAGGCCGTGCCGGACCCCGGCACGGCCTCCTTCGTTTTCGCACCGCAACGGAGAGCCCATGGCCAAGATCGAGCCGACCGTCACGCCCCCGGCCCCTGCCGAGACGCCCGCCGTGACGCCTCCCCCCGCACCCAGCCCCGCTCCCGCCGCCGCGGCGCCTGCCCCGGCCGCGCCGGCCGCCTCCCAGGCTGCTCCGGCCTCCGACCCGCGCAAGCTCGACCAGCTCTCCCGCATCGAGGAGAAGGCGGCGCGCATCGAGGAGAAGTTCGCCCGCTACGAGGCCGTGCTGACCCGCGCCGAGGCCTCGCTGGAGCGCAGCGCCCACAAGGTCGACGCCGCCGCCGGCACGCTCGACTTCGCCTCGATCCGCGGCGAGATCGCCGCCCTGCGCAACCGCGTCGACGCCACGCCGCGCGCCGGCACGCTGTTCACGACCGCCATCGTCACGGCGGTGCTGACCGTGATCCTCACCATCCTGGTGCTGAAATTCGGCGTGCCGGGCCTGTTCGGGGGCCTGCTGTCGCGATGAGCGCCTTCCGCACCCTCGACGACGCCGACCTCGCCGGCAAGCGCGTCCTCGTCCGCGTCGACCTCAACGTCCCGATGGAGGATGGCAAGGTCAGCGACACCACCCGCATCGACCGCATCCTGCCGACCATCCGCGAGATCGCCGACAAGGGCGGCAAGGTCGTCCTGCTCGCGCATTTCGGCCGCCCCAAGGGCCGCGACGACAAGAACAGCCTGAGGCAGGTCGTGCCGGCGCTGGCGCATGCGCTCGAACGCCCGGTGATCTTCGTCGACGACTGCATCGGCGATGACGTCGCCAAGGCCGTCGCAGCGGCCAAGAACGGCGAGATCCTGCTGCTGGAGAACACCCGCTTCCACGCCGGCGACGAGAAGAACGACGCAGGATTCGTCAAGGCGCTCGCCGCCAATGGCGACCTTTACGTCAACGACGCCTTCTCGGCCGCCCACCGCGCCCATGCCTCGACCGAAGGCCTAGCCCATGTCCTGCCGGCCTATGCCGGCCGCACCATGCAGGCGGAGCTGGAGGCCCTCTCCGCCGGCCTCGACAACCCGGCCCGCCCGGTGATGGCGATCGTCGGCGGTGCCAAGGTCTCGACCAAGCTCGACCTGCTCGGCAACCTCGTGAAGAAGGTCGACATCCTCGCCATCGGCGGCGGCATGGCCAACACCTTCCTCGCGGCGCGCGGCGTCGATGTCGGCAAGTCGCTCTGCGAGCACGACCTCGTCGGCACCGCCCGCGAGATCGAGGAGAAGGCCAAAGCCGCCGGCTGCGAGATCCTGCTGCCGGTCGATGCGCTGGTGGCGCGCGAATTCAAGGCCCATCCGGGCTATCGCGTCGTGCCGGTCGACGGCGTCGAGGCCGACGAGATGATCCTCGATGCCGGCCCGCTCTCGATCGCCGAGGTCGTGCTGCGGCTCGACAAGGTCCGGACGCTGGTCTGGAACGGCCCCTTCGGCGCCTTCGAGCTGCCGCCCTTCGACACGGCCACGGTCGCGGTCGCCAAGGCCGCCGCCAAGCGGGTCGCGGCCGGCGAGCTGGTCGCGGTCGCCGGCGGCGGCGACACTGTCGCGGCGATGAACCATGCCGGCGTCGCCGACGAGCTGACCTACGTCTCGACGGCGGGCGGGGCCTTCCTCGAATGGATGGAAGGCAAGCCCCTGCCGGGCGTCGAGGCGCTCAGGCAGGCTTGACGAATCCTCAAGGGCTGTCCTTGCGGCAGCCTGTGTTTATGCTATGTTCTCACCGTGAGCGAGAATGTGCAGACGGCTATGTTCGGGATCCTGAAATCAATTCAGGCGAAGCTTGCCGATCATGACAAGCGCTTCGACGCCATCGAGAAGCGCTTCGGCTCGCTTGAGGACCTCGTCCGCAAGCAGCGCCGCGACACGGCTGGCCTGCTCGTCATGGCGAAATCGATCACCGGCAACTTCGCCGAGGAACTGGCCGCCGTCGAGGAGCGCATCGCGGCTCTCGAAGCGCGCGGCGGCTGAGCCTTAGGGCTTTTCGGCGCTTTCCCTTTGCGCCGGCGGTGCTTCGGCACTACATCCTCGCCCATATCCGTTTTGCAAAAGGGGAGTGCCATCGTGGCCCGCATCACGCTTCGCCAGTTGCTCGATCATGCCGCCGAGAACGACTACGGCGTGCCCGCCTTCAACATCAACAACATGGAGCAGGCGCTGGCGATCATGGCGGCGGCCGACGCGACCGACGCGCCGGTGATCATCCAGGCCTCGCGCGGCGCCCGTTCCTACGCCAACGACATCATGCTCAAGCACATGATGGACGCCGTCACCGAGATCTATCCGCATATCCCGGTCTGCGTGCATCTCGACCACGGCAACGAGCCGGCGACCTGCATGACCGCGATCCAGGCCGGCTTCACCTCGGTGATGATGGACGGCTCGCTCAAGGCCGACGGCAAGACGCCCGGCGACTGGGACTACAATGTCGGCGTCACGAAGACGGTCACCGACATGGCCCATCTCGGCGGCATCTCGGTCGAGGGCGAGCTCGGCGTGCTCGGCTCGCTCGAATCCGGCGAGGGCGAGAAGGAGGACGGGCACGGCTTCGAGGGCAAGCTCAGCCACGACCAGCTCCTGACCAACCCGGACGAGGCGGTGAAGTTCGTCGCCGAGACCAAGGTCGACGCGCTCGCCATCGCCATGGGCACCTCGCACGGCGCCTACAAGTTCACCCGCAAGCCCGACGGCGCGATCCTGGCGATGCATGTCATCGAGGAGATCCACAAGAAGCTGCCGAACATGCATCTCGTCATGCACGGCTCCTCCTCGGTGCCGCAGGACCTCCAGGACATCATCAACCAGTATGGCGGCAAGATGCCCCAGACCTGGGGCGTGCCGGTCGAGGAGATCCAGCGCGGCATCAAGCACGGTGTCCGCAAGATCAACATCGACACCGACAACCGCATGGCGATGACCGGCCAGATCCGCAAGATCCTCTCCGAGCATCCCGGCGAGTTCGACCCGCGCAAATACCTCAAGCCCGCCATGGAGGCGATGACCGCGCTCTGCAGGAAGCGGCTGGAGGAGTTCAACACCGCCGGCCAGGCCTCCAAGATCAAGCGCATCGTCACGCTGGCCGAGATGGCCAAGCGCTACGCCAAAGGCGAGCTCGACCCGACCTTCGGCGCGAAGAAGGCCGCTTGAGCCGCCTCTGACGGCTCTGTTTTTCGACGCCCGGCTTCGGCCGGGCGTTTTCGTTGCAGCAAGGGGCATCGCCCCGATTGCAGCCGCAATGTATCCGGTGCCCTTTCCGTGCGCCGCGATTTCTGATTCAACGGCATGCCCCGCCGCCCGAGCCCGCAACCCATGTCGATCGTCTTTTCCGCCCTGGTCGCGGTCTTCGTCGGTTTCGCCGCCTCGGTCGCGGTCATCCTCTCGGCCGCGCAGGCCCTCGGCGCCACGGCCGGTCAGACGGTCTCGATGGTCGCGGCGCTCGCCATCGGCACGGCGCTGCCGAGCATCTGGCTGTCCTGGCGCTATCGCATGCCGATGATCTGCGCCTGGTCGACGCCGGGCGCGGCGCTCATCGCCGCCGCCAGCGGCTTCGACATGGCCGCGGCGGTCGCCGCCTTCCTCGTCGCCGCGCTGCTGATGATGCTCACCGCCGCCTTCCGCCCGCTCGGCCGGCTGATCGAGCGCATCCCGATGCCGATCGCCTCGGCCATGCTGGCGGGCGTGATCTTCCGCTTCGTCGTCGCTGTCTTCGACGAGATGCGGCTGTCGCCATTGCTGGTGCTGCCCTTGCTGGCGGTGTTTCTCGTCGCCCGGCTCCTCAATCCGTTTCTCGGCGTCATCGCGGCGCTGGCCGCCGGCATCGTCATCAGCTTCGCCGGCGGGCTCGCTCACTGGCCCGGCGGCGAGATCGCGCTGACCAGCCTCGAAATCGTCACGCCCCGCTTCGATATTGCCGCCATGCTCGGCATCGGCGTCCCGCTCTATCTCGTCACCATGGCCGCCCAGAACCTGCCGGGCTTCGCCGTGCTGCGCGCCGCAGGCTACAAGCCGCCGACCGCCCCCGCGCTCTTCGCCACGGGGCTCGTCTCGCTGCTGACCGCTCCCTTCGGCGCGCATATGACCAACATGGCCGCGATCAGCGCCTCGATCTGCACCGGGGGCGACACCCATCCCGACCCGGGCCAGCGCTGGAAAGCCGGCGTCCTCTACGGCTTCGCCTATATCGTCGTCGCCGGCTGCACCGGCCTGCTGATCGCGCTGCTGCTCGCCCTGCCGAAGGCGCTGATCGTGGCGGTGGCCGGCCTCGGCCTCGTCGGCTCCTTCACCGGCGCGCTCGGGCAGGCGATGTCCTCCGACAAGGAACGCTTCGCGGCGGCCATCGCCTTTTGCGTGGCGGCCTCCAGCCTCTCGCTTTTCGGCATCGGCTCGGCCTTCTGGAGCCTGATTGCCGGGCTTGCGGTCTTGACATTGGACTTCGCCGCGGGCCGTTTGCGCAGCCGATCATGACCACGCACCCTTCCCCCACCCGCCTGATGCTCGTCACCCCGCCGGTCGAGGACGCCGACGCCATGGCCTTCCGCCTGATGCAGGCGATGGCCGGCGGCGACGTCGCCGCCATCCTGCTCCGGCTCGCACCCGGCGACGACCGCAGCCGCATCGAGCGCGTCAAGCGCCTCGCCGGCCCGGTGCAGGCCAACAACGTCGCCCTCGTCGTCGAGGACACTCCTCTCGTCGCCGCGCGCGGCGGCGCCGACGGCGTGCATCTCACCGGCGGCCCGGCCGCGATCGCCGAGGCGCGCTCCAGCCTGAAGAGCGAGCGCATCATCGGCGCCGGGGGCTTGCGCGCCCGCCATGACGCCATGGATGTGGGGGAGGCCGGGGTCGACTACGTCCTGTTCGGCGAGCCGCGCCCGGACGGCAGCGTGCCGCCCTTGCCGGCCGTGATCGAGCGCGCCGGCTGGTGGGCCGAGATCTTCGAGACGCCCTGCGTCGCCTATGCGCCGGACGCCGCGGCGATCGAGCCGCTGGTCGAGACCGGGGCGGAATTCGTCGCGCTCGGCGCCTGGGCCTTCGACGAGGGACAGGACGTGCGCGCCCTGGTCGAGGCGGCGAATGCCGCGATGTCCGCCTGCGCGGCGCGGAAGACCGCCCGATGAAACGGCTGCGTCGCGGCCTCGTGCTCGCCACGCTGACCGGCCTCCCCCTGCCGGCCGCGGCCGCGCAGCCCTTCGAGGACCTGGCCTATGGCGCCTATCAGGCGGGCCATTACCGCCGCGCCCAGACCGAGGCGCTGAAGCGCGTCGAGGCCGACCATGACGACGCCGCCGCGATGACGCTGCTCGGCGAGATCTACCGGCAGGGCCTCGGCGTCGCGCCGGACCAGAAGGCCGCGACCGAATGGTACGAGCAGGCGGATGCGCGCGGCGACATCAACGCCACCTTCGCGCTCGCCACGGAGCTGCTCGACCAGGACAGCGGCAAGCGCGATCCCGTGCGGGCCGGGCAGTTGCTAGAGAAGGCCGCCGCCGCCGGCCATCCGCTGGCCAATTACAACCTCGCCCTCGCTTTGCTCGCCACCGGCCAGGAGGCCGACGACAGGCGCGCCGTCGCCTGCCTGCGGATCGCGGCGAAGGCCGAGATCGGCGATGCGATGCAGGCGCTCGGCACCCTCGCCCGGCAGGGCCGCGGCCTGCCGCAATCCGACGAGGAGGCGGCCGGCTGGATGAAGAAGGCGGCGGCGGCCGGCAATGTCCCGGCCGAGGTCGAATACGCGATCATGCTGTTCAACGGCACCGGGGTGGCCAAGGACGAGGAGGCGGCGGCGAAGCTCTTCCTGCGCGCCGCCCATCAGGGCAATCCCATCGCGCAGAACCGCCTCGCCAAGCTCTACCAGTTCGGCCTCGGCATCGCGCCGGACCGGATCGAGGCCGCCGCCTGGCATCTCGCCGCCCGCTCGCAGGGGCTCGGCGACCCGGCCCTCGACGAGCTGTTCGACCGGCTCAACCCCGAGCAGAAGGGCCGCGCCGCCCGCATGGCGGCCTCCCGCATCAGCAGCTTCGTCTTGACGGCGCCCTAGGAGCCGCGCAAGTGACAGGCTGACTGCCGCCGAAACACAGCCCTCATCCTGAGGAGCCGCGAATGCGGCGCCTCGCAGGATGTTCCGGACTCCACTGGAGCATCCTGCGAGACGCGAGCTTCGCCCGCTCCTCAGGATGAGGGCTGGGGATTTTCCAGTCTTCGCTCTTTGCCTTCGCTTTTCCGCCGTGCCTCCCGATGGCACGCAAGAGGTCCAGATGATCCGTTCCCCGTTGATGACCGTGATGACCGACGCCGTGATGAAGGCGTCCCGCTCGCTGAAGCGCGACTTCGGCGAGGTCGAGAATCTGCAAGTGCTCGCCAAGGGCCCGGGTGATTTCGTCTCCAAGGCCGACCACAAGGCCGAACAGATCCTGCGCGAATCGCTGGAGAAGGCCCGCCCCGGCTACGGCTTCGTCATGGAGGAGAGCGGCGTCGTCCACGGCACCGACGAGAGCAACCGCTGGCATATCGACCCGCTCGACGGCACCCACAACTTCCTGCGCGGCATCCCGCACTGGAACATCTCGGTCGCGCTGGAACGCGACAACCAGTTCATCGCCGGCGTGGTCTACGACGCCGCCAAGGACGAGATGTTCATGGCCGAGAAGGGCAAGGGCGCCTATGTCAACAACCGGCGCCTGCGCGTCTCCGGCCGCCGCGAGCCGGCCGAGATGCTGGTCGGCACCGGCATTCCGCATATCGGCAAGGGCGGGCACGGCCTCTTCCTGCGCGAGCTCGCCGCCGTGATGCCGCGCTTCGCCAACGTCCGGCGCATGGGCTCGGCCGCGCTCGACATCGCCTATGTCGCCGCCGGCCGCTTCGACGGCTATTGGGAGCGCGGCCTCAACACCTGGGATTTCGCCGCCGGCGCCGTGCTGATCCGCGAGGCGGGCGGCACCTTCGGCACGCTCGACGGCAAGCAGGCGACCCATGCCAGGGACATCATCTGCGGCAACGAGACCTGCGAGCAGGCCCTGCGCGCGGCGCTGAAGACGGCGGCCGCCTAGAGCCGCTCCGGCCCGAGCGGGCCGTCGTTGCGAGGAGGACGTAGAGCTCCGCTGCCCCCGGATTGCTTCGCTACGCGCGCAATGACGACGGGCGCCGCGCTTTCGGCCTTGATCCCGGCCGTCCGGGAGGCGACAGTCTGCGACGCGATCCGAGGCGAACGGAAGACGAAGCATGGCGAATGAGGATCTGGCGGCCGACGAGATCGCGGCCGCCCCCCCGCGAGAGGATACCCGCTTCTCCCGGCCTCTCCGCTACGCCGTCCGCGCGCTCGTCTTCATCGCGCTGATCGGCTTCCTCGGCTACATCCTGCAGGCCGGGCTCATCAAGGCGTTCATGACCAATCCCGGTCTGAACGGCCTGATCCTCGGCGCCCTGCTGGTCGGCGTTCTGGTCGCCCTGCGCGAGCTCTGGCGCCTTGCCAGCGAGGCCCGCGCCGCCACCCGCCTCGCCGCCGCGCCCCGCCATGCCGAGATCCGCCGCGGCGAGGTCATCGCGCCGCTCGGCGCCGTGCTGCCGGCGCTCGACGAAGCCAGTCTGGCGCCGGCGCAGGCGGCCTCGATCGTCGAATCGATCGCCGTCAGGCTCGACGACGGCCGCGAGGTGCTGCGCTATCTCGCCGGGCTTCTGGTCTTCCTCGGCCTGCTCGGCACCTTCTGGGGCCTGCTCGAGACGGTCGGCTCGGTCGGCGGCGTCATCAACTCCTTGCGCACCGGCGCGGAAGCCGGCGTGCTCTTCGACGATCTCAAGGCGGGCTTGTCGGCGCCGCTCGCCGGCATGGGCCTGTCCTTCTCGTCCTCGCTCTTCGGCATCGCCGGCTCGCTGATCCTCGGCTTCCTTGATCTCCAGGTCGCGCAGGCGCAGCGCCGCTTCCGCAACGAGGTCGAGAGCTGGCTGGGCAGCCGCACCGCCCTGCCCGGCGCGGCGCCGCTCCTGCCCGCCGGCAATCCGCTGGCCGAGCGCTTCGACAGGCTGAGCGCGGCGATGGTCGACGGCACCGCCAACAACCGCGCCGCGACCCAGGCGCTCGCCAATCTCGCCGAGGGCATCCAGGGCCTGGTCCAGCACATGCGCTCCGAGCAGCAGATGATCCGCGACTGGGTCGAGGCGCAGGCCACCCGCGAGAAGGAGCTGAAGCGGCTGATCGAGCGCCTTACCGCCGACCAGATCACCGAGCCATGATTCCCGTCGAGCACCGGACCATGACAGCAGGAACCTGACGATGGCCCTTTCCCGCGCCCACCGCCGCGAAGAGGTGAATTTCTGGCCCGGCTTCGTCGACGCGCTCTCGACGATGCTGATCGGCATCGTCTTCCTGCTCACCGTCTTCGTGCTCGGCCAGTTCTTCCTGTCGCAGGAGATCACCGGCAAGGACACGGCGCTGGAGCGGCTGAACAGGCAGATCTCGGAGCTGACCGACCTGCTGGCGCTGGAGCGCTCCTCGAACCGGCAGGCGCAGGAGAGCCTCCAGCTCATGCAGTCGACGCTGGCCCAGGCCCAGGGCGAGCGCTCCCGCCTGCAGGGCCTGCTCGAGACGCAGCAGAACGGCAATGCCGGCGCCCAGCTCGCCGAGACGCAGAAGGCGCTGGACAGCGAGAAGCAGCTCTCCGCCCGCGCCCAGGCGACGGTCGACCTCGTCAACCAGCAGATCGCCGCGATGCGCCGCCAGCTCGCGGCGCTGGAGGAGGCGCTGGCCGCCTCCGAGGCCAAGGACAAGGATTCGCAGGCCCGCATCGCCGATCTCGGCTCGCGCCTCAACGTCGCGCTCGCCCAGCGCGTGCAGGAGCTGGCGCGCTACCGCTCCGACTTCTTCGGGCGCCTGCGACAGGTGCTCGGCACCCGGCCGGACATCCGCACGGTCGGCGACCGCTTCGTCTTCCAGTCGGAGATCTTCTTCGACGCCGGCCAGGCGGTGCTGAAGCCGGAGGGCCAGGCCGAGCTCGACAAGTTCGCCACCGTCCTGCTCGACCTCGCCAAGGAGATGCCGCCGGACCTGCCCTGGATCCTGCGCGTCGACGGCCACACCGACAACCGCCCGATCAGGACGGCGCAGTTCCCGTCGAACTGGTACCTCTCCTCGGCGCGCGCCATCGCGGTGGTCGAGTACCTGATCTCGCGCGGCCTGCCCAACGACCGCGTCGCCGCGACCGGCTTCGGCGAATACCAGCCGCTCGACGTCGCCAATACCGACGAGGCGCATCGCCGCAACCGGCGCATCGAGTTCAAGATCACGGAGCGCTGAGACCATGATTCTCAGGCTGGCGGCGCTGGGGCCGCTGCTCGCCCTCGCCGCGCTGCTGGCGGGTCCTCCCGCATCGGCCGAGCCGCGCGGCTCCAGCGTCGAGGAATGCGGCGCCTGCCACGGCATCGACGGCATCGCCCGCGACACCGAGGTCCCGCATCTCGCCGGCCAGAACGAGCGCTACCTCTTCAACCAGATGATGGCGTTTCGTTCAGGCAAGCGCCAGCACAAGGAGATGCGCTACATGGCGCGCGCGATGTCCGTGCAGGAGATCGCTGCGCTCGCGGCTTATTACGCCTCCCTGCCGCCGCGCTGAGGCGTCGTCCGAACGACGCGCTCTCCGTCATTCCGGGGCATTGCGGAGCCATGAGCCCGGACCCCATCGAGGCGCCGTGGCTTAGAGCATCGGGCTGAATATCGTACGCAGCACGGCAACCGCCATTCCGGTTCCGTACGGAACCACCACCGTCATTCCGGCGCATGGCGAAGCCATGAGCCCGGAACCCAGAACCGATGCGCTTTGTCGGGAAGTCGGTCGATCGGGTGATGCCGTCTCGATCCGGGCCATCGGTTCTGGGTTCCGGTCTCGGGCCTTGCGGCCCGCCCCGGAATGACGGCGGATCAAGCGCCGATACCGACAGCCCGGGCGAAGCGCGTACGATTTTCAGTCCGGCGTTCTAGGCCGCCTCCAGCCCGAACTGCAGCGCCGCCAGCCTGGCATAGAGCCCGCCGTGCGCCTTGAGCTCGGCATGGCTGCCCTGCTCGACGATGCGCCCCTCCTCCATCACGAGGATGCGGTCGGCGGAAAGAATGGTGGCGAGCCGGTGCGCGACCACGAGCGTCGTGCGCCCCTGCATCAGCCGGTCGAGCGCGTCCTGCACCGCGCGCTCGCTCTCCGAATCGAGTGCGCTGGTGGCCTCGTCGAGCAGCAGGATCGGCGCGTCCTTCAAGACAGCGCGCGCGATCGCCAGCCGCTGCCGCTGCCCGCCGGAAAGCGTCACGCCGCGCTCGCCGACGATGGTGTCGTAGCCCTCCGGCAGCTCCCGGATGAAGCCATCCGCCGCCGCAAGCCGCGCCGCCGCCTCCACCTCGTCCTGCGTGGCGCCGGGGCGGCCATAGGCGATATTGTCCCGAACCGAGACACCGAACACCGTCGGCTCCTGCGGCACCAATGCGAAGCGCTCCCGCCAGGCCTCCGGATCGGCCTCCGGCCCGGCGACGCCGTCGACCATGACGCGCCCGCCCTGCGGGTCGTAGAAGCGCAGCGCCAGTTGCAGCACCGTGCTCTTGCCGGCGCCGGACGGGCCGACCAGCGCGATGCGCTCGCCCGGCCGGACCGTGAAGCTCAGATGATGCAGCGCCGAGGTCTCGCGCCCCGGATAGCGGAACGAGACGTCCTCGAAGGCGAACTCGCCGCGCGGGGGCCGCGGCATGGGCCTGGGATGCGGCGGGGCGGCGATGGCGGGCTTCATCGCCAGGATCTCGCCGAGCCGGCCGGAGGCGCCGGCGGCCGCGCTGATGTCGCCATAGACCTCCGAGAGCTGGCCGAGCGAGCTCGCCGCCAGCACCGCGTAGAGGATGAACTGCGACAGCCGTCCGCCGCTCATCCGCCCGTCGAAGACCTCGGTCGCGCCGGTCCAGAGCACGCAGACGACGCTGGCCGAGACCAGGAAGATCGCGACGCCGGAGAGCAGCGCCCGCGAGGCGGTGGCGCCGCGCGAGGCGGCATAGGCCTCGTCGGAGGCGGCCTCGAAGCGGGCCGCCGTCTGCCGGGCCGCGCCGAAGGACTGCATGGTGCGGATGGCGCCCACGGCTTCCGCCGCGAAGGCGGAGGCGTCGGCCAGCCGATCCTGCGCCATCCGCGCCCGGCGCCGCACCGAACGGCCGGACATCACCAACGGAATCACGATCAGCGGGATCACGCCGATGACGATGGCCGAGAGCCGCGGGCTCGTCGCCACCATCAGCCCGAGCGCGCCGAGCGCCATGATGGCGTTGCGCAATGCGATCGAGGCGGTCGAGGCGAAGGTCGACTTGATCTGCGTCGTGTCGGCTGTGAGCCGCGAGACCAGGTCGCCGGCCTTGCTCGAATCGAAGAAGGCGGGCTCGAGCCGCGTCAAATGCCGGAAGACGTCGGCCCTGAGCGAGGCGACGATGCGCTCGCCGACCGTCATCACCAGATAGAATCGCGCCGAACTCGCCAGCGCCAGCACGGCGACGACGCCGATCAGCAGGATGAAATAGCTGTCGGCGAGCTGCCGCTCGCCGCCGGCGAAGCCGACATCGATCACCCGCCGGACTGCCACGGGCAGCACCAGCGTCGCTAGCGAGGCCACGACGAGCGCGACCAGCGCCGCGGCGATCCGCCGCTTCTGCGCGCGGGCATAGGGCCAGAAGGTCGCGAGCGAGCGGAAGTCGGGTCGTGCCTTGCTGGTCTTGCCCTCGGTTTCGGCCACGCGCTGGAACTCCTGCGGTCACGCGCGCATCGGCACGCCCTGGAAGGATAGCAATCTTCAACACCGCTCAAACCCGATCGGGCAAGTCTTGGCAAATGCCGCATCGCCGCAGGCGGCCCGGAATGCGAGTCAAACTTGCACTGCGCCTGCGTCTGCGATATGTGCACGCGACTTCACGACAGGCTCATCCGAATTCTTTCGACGGGCCGGGCAGGCTCGCCTGCTTGTCGATGCGCCCGTTTTTTCGAGTTTCGAGGATTTCGCCATGGCCAAGACCGGCATCCACCCCGACTACCACACCATCAAGGTCGTGATGACCGATGGCAGCGAGTACCTGACGCGTTCGACCTACGGCAAGGAAGGCGACACGCTGAACCTCGACATCGACCCCAAGACCCACCCGGCCTGGACCGGCGGCACCCAGCAGCTCATGGACCGCGGCGGCCGCGTCTCGCGCTTCAACTCCCGTTTCGGCGGCCTGGGCGCGCTCGGCAAGAAGTGAGTCGAGGCGGCCCAGCCGCCTCCTCCGCGACAATGCGAAAACCCGGCCTCTTGGCCGGGTTTTTCGTTTTCGGAGCGTTTTCGCGGGAACGTAGGTTTTCCCGAAGCGCTCCGGCATGAAGCCCGGATCAGGCCCCGGACGGCCCGCATGTTTCCGCGTGAAATCGGCGCGCTTCAGGATCGGAGCTCGGACGAAGCGGCGGCGCCAGAGCGGTGACCCCGCCCTCAGCGCCCCAGGCCGAGCCGGGCCTGCAAGCTGGCGAGCTGGTCCTGCACCGGGTTCGCCAGCTCCCGCAGCGGCGCGGCGCCCCACATCTGCTCCTCGAGATGGCGGATGCGGGCCTGCAGCCGGAGCGAATGGGCCATCAGCCCGCGCAGGAGCTCGGGCAACTGCACGACGATATGCTCGGCCGGCGGCAGCATCGGGTCGCCGACCTTGACCTTGCTGTGCTCGGCGCGGGCCTGCTCGGCGGTCATCTCGCCCTCGGCCACCGCGCGCTGCACCAGGAGCCAGGAGGCGATCTGCATCAGCCGCGTCGTCAGGCGCATGCTTTCGGTGGCGTAGGTCAGCGCGACCTCGCGCGGCAGCGCCGCCGAGTCCTTGCGTCCGTCGCCATCGAGATAGGCCGCGGTCTGCTCGACCAGCCCCATCCCCTCGCGAAACAGCATCATGAAGGCCTCGGACCGGACGAAGCCGCGCGCGAAGGAGATCGCTCCCTCCTGCGCCTGCGGCTCCAGCAACTGGGCGTCGTTCATACGGTGTCTCCCATCGGCACAACCGCGTGCGCCTCTGGAACGCCACGCGGATCATGCCGTCGACACCGCAAGAATAGCGCCGTTAACGATGCCGGGCGTCGGTAGGATATCGTTAACCTTAACGGAGATAGAAGCCTTGTGGCGAGAAAAAGGCATCTCGCCGGTGTCCCCCCGCGCCGGGCGCACGACAAAAAAAGAGCCGCCAGGGGCGGCTCGTGAGGTCAACAGGGAGGCGTCAAACAGAGTAGGCAGGAGCCACTCGACATCCAGACAAACTGGATGGTCAGATTCATACTTTGGAATCTTTAACGACCTCTTAACGGGGCGCCTCCGCACGCGCCTTTTCAGGCCGGCCGGCGAAAAAAAGCGTCGGCTGCGGCGCGCGAGGCACTCTTGCCGGCCCGCGCTTCCGTCAGCCGCTCGATCTCCGCCCTGAGCGCCGCGATCCTCTCCTCGATCTCCTCCAGCGACAGCGTCGACAGGTCCTGCCCGATCTCATGGACGCTCTTCGGCTTCGGGCGGTCATCCTCGGAAAACAATGACATGGCAGCCTCGCATCTCACCAAAATCCAGCGGGCAGGCTAAACATCTCCATCCCGCCCCGCCAAGCTGCATCGCAGCATGGCCGCGCCGCCCGAGGAGAGAGACCATGCCCGCCCTTCCCCAGACGATGACCGCCATCGGCATCGCGGCGCCCGGCGGCCCGGATGTCCTGAAGCCGGAAACCCGCCCCGTGCCGCAGCCGGGGCCCGGCGAGATCCTGGTCGCCGTCGCCGCCGCCGGCATCAACCGGCCCGACGTCTTCCAGCGCCGGGGCGGCTACAATCCGCCGCCGGGCGCCTCCGACATTCCGGGGCTCGAATTCGCCGGCACCGTCGCGGCGCGCGGCCCGGACGCGACGCGCTTCGCCCCCGGCGAGGCAGTCTGCGGCCTCGTTGCCGGGGGCGGCTATGCCGAATACGCCGTGGTGCATGAGAGCAATGCCCTGCCGGTGCCGAAAGGGCTGTCGCTGGTCGAGGCCGGCGCCGTGCCGGAAACCTATTTCACCGTCTGGAGCAACGTCTTCCAGCGCGGGCGGCTGCAGGCCGGCGAGAGCTTCCTCGTCCATGGCGGCTCCTCGGGCATCGGAACCACGGCGATCCAGCTCGCCAAGGCCTTCGGCGCGACGGTGCTGGCGACCGCCGGCTCCGCCGAGAAGTGCCGGGCCTGCCGCGATCTCGGCGCCGACCACGCCATCGACTACCGCAGCGAGGATTTCGTCGCCGCGGCGAAGGCCGCGACCGGCGGAAGCGGCGTGAACCTGATCCTCGACATGGTCGGCGGCGACTATATCGACCGCAACTACGAGGCTGCGGCCGACCAGGGCCGCATCGTCCAGATCGCCTTCCTCAACGGCCCGAAGGCCAGCGCCAATTTCAGCCGGCTGATGCTGAAGCGGCTGACCCATACCGGCTCGACCCTGCGTCCGCGCACCGTGGCCGAGAAGGCCGCCATCGCCGCCGAGCTTCACGAGAAGGTCTGGCCGCTGCTGGAGGCCGGGCGCTGCAAGCCGCAGGTGCACGCCACCTTCCCGCTGGCCGAGGCGGCGCAAGCGCACCGGCTGATGGAATCGAGCACCCATATCGGCAAGATCGTGCTGACGGTGTGACGCCCCGTCATTGCGAGGAGCAAAGCACGAAGCAATCCAGGAGCGGCAGAGCTCTGCGTCTCCCTGGATCGCCTCGCTTTGCGCATGATGACGAGGAGCGCGCGGTCACGCACGCTTTTCGTGGACACCGGCCACGCCCTCGCCTATAAGGCGCGCCATCCTGCTCATCGTCGATGATTTGGATGGCCGGCCGGGGAGGCCGGTCGGCGCATGAGAGCTATTGTCCGCGACCTAAGCCCTGACGAGCGCGTTGACGACGCCAGAGCATTTCAGGAGACGCCCGTGTCACAAACCCCGCTGATGCCCAAGGCCACCGCGGTCTGGTTGGTCGAGAACACCTCGCTGACCTTCGAGCAGATCGCCGAGTTCTGCAAGCTGCACCCGCTCGAGGTGCGCGGCATCGCCGATGGCGAGGTGGCGGCCGGCATCAAGGGTCTCGACCCGATCACCTCCGGCCAGCTCACCCGCGAGGAGCTGGAGCGTGCCGCGAAGAACCCGAACCACCAGCTGCGCCTCGCCGAGCGCAAGGTGAAGGTGCCCGAGATCAAGCGCACCAAGGGCCCGCGCTATACCCCGGTCTCGAAGCGCCAGGACCGGCCGAACGCCATCCTCTGGCTGTTGCGCAACCACCCCGAGCTCAAGGACGCGCAGATCATCCGCCTGATCGGCACGACCAAGTCGACCATCGCGCAGATCCGCGACCGCACGCACTGGAACGCCCAGTCGCTGACGCCGATCGACCCGGTCAGCCTCGGCCTGTCTTCGCAGATCGACCTGGACTTCGAGGTCGCCCGCGCCGCCAAGGACCGCCCGGCCGCGCTGGCCGAGGCCGGCTCGACCCTGCTCTCCGCCGAGGAGACCACGGCGCCCGAGCCCGCCCATGCCGAGACCCAGCCCTTCGCCGATATGAGCCGGCCGAAGCGCGAGGAAGAGGCGCAGATCGACGTCGATTCCGTCTTCGCCAAGCTCAAGCAGCTCAAGCGCACGGATGACGAGGACGACGAGGGCTGAGGCCCTCGGAGCTCCATCCGCGCAACGCCTTCATCCCGGACAAGCCGCGTCGGCGGCGCCGATCCGGGATGACCCCGTAGCGGTTCCCGGGGTCCCTACCCGATCCCCCTGCCCTTCAGCGCCGTGCCGATCTCGGCCAGCACCGCGACGTCCTCGATCGTCGCCGGCACGGCGTAGTCCTCGCCATCGGCGATCTTCTTCATCGTCGCGCGCAGGATCTTGCCGGAGCGGGTCTTCGGCAGCCGGTTCACCGTCACCGCCAGCTTGAAGGCCGCCACCGGGCCGATCCGCTCGCGCACCAGCGCGACCAGCTCGCGCTCGATCTCCTCCGGCGACTGGCTGACGCCGGCCTTGAGCACGACGAAGCCGCAGGGCTGCTCGCCCTTGAGCGCGTCGCGGATGCCGACGACCGCGCATTCCGCCACGGCGACATGCGCCGCCAGCACCTCCTCCATGCCGCCGGTCGAGAGCCTATGCCCGGCGACGTTGATGATGTCGTCGGTGCGGCCCATGATGAAGACATAGCCGTCCGCGTCGATGAAACCGGCATCCGAGGTGTTGTAGAAGCCCGGATAAGTCGCGAGATAGCCGTCCTCGAAGCGCGCATCGTCGTTCCAGAGCGTCGGCAGCGCGCCCGGCGGCAGCGGCAGCTTCAGCACGATCGCGCCCATCGTGCCCGGCGCGACGGGATGGCCGCCCTCGTCGAGGCACTGCACGTCCCAGCCCGGCAGCGGCACGGTGGGCGAGCCGTGCTTGATCGGCAGCAGGCCGAGGCCCAGCGGGTTGCCGACGATGGGCGAGCCGCTCTCGGTCTGCCACCAATGGTCGATCACCGGCACCCCGAGCAGATCCTCGGCCCATTTCAGCGTCTCGGGATCGGCCCGCTCGCCGGCGAGGAACAGCGCCTCGAAGCGCGACAGGTCGTGGCCGGCGAGATACTTGCCCTCCGGGTCCTCCTTGCGGATGGCGCGGAAGGCGGTCGGCGCCGTGAACAGCGCCTTGACGCCGTGCTCGGCCACGACGCGCCAGAAGGCGCCGGGATCGGGCGTGCCGACCGGCTTTCCTTCGTAGAGCACGGTGGTCGCGCCCTGGATCAGCGGCGCGTAGACGATGTAGCTGTGGCCGACCACCCAGCCGACATCGGAGGCGGTGAACATCACCTCGCCCGGCCTGACGTCGTAGAGCTGGTCCATCGTCGCCTTGAGCACGACCATGTGGCCGCCATTGTCGCGCACCACGCCCTTGGGCTTACCCGTCGTGCCGGAGGTGTAGAGGATGTAGAGCGGGTCGGTCGCGGCGAGCTCGACGCACTCCGCCTTGCGCCCCGCCGCCTTGGCGGCGGCGACGAGGCTGCGCCAGTTGCGGTCGCGGGTCGCGTGCATGGAGGCCTCGGCCTGCGGCCGCTGCAGCACGACGCAGGCCTCCGGCTTGTGCCGGGCCATCTCGATCGCCCCGTCGAGCAGCGGCTTGTATTCGACCACGCGGGTCGGCTCGACGCCGCAGGTCGCGGTCAGGATCACCTTGGGCGTGGCGTCGTCGATGCGCGTCGCCAGCTCCTTGGCCGCGAAGCCGCCGAACACCACCGAATGCACGGCGCCGATGCGCGCGCAGGCCAGCATGGCGAAGGCGGCCTCCGGCACCATCGGCATGTAGACGATGACGCGGTCGCCCTTGCCGACGCCGAGGTCCTGAAGGACGGCGGCGAGCGCCGCGACTTCCTCCAGCATCTGTGCATAGGTGTAGCGCGCCTTCGTCCCGGTGACGGGGCTGTCGTAGATCAGCGCCGTCTGCCCGCCGCGGCCGTCGCGCACATGCCGGTCGAGCGCGTTGAAGCAGGTGTTGCAGGTCGCGTCGGGAAACCAGCGGCCATAGATCCCCGCCGCGGGGTCGAAGGCCTTCTGCGGCGGCCTGATCCAGTCGATCCCTTTGGCGACCTCCAGCCAGTAGGCGGCCGGATCGGCCTGCCAGCGCGCATAGGTTTCGCGATAGGCCGAGGATGAGGGCGCGGGCGCCGCATGCGAGGCATTCATCGGAAGCGTTCCTCTTCGCCGGGTTTCGTCCTAAAGCCTCGCGGGCGGGCCGGCGGTTCGCGAGGCGGTTTTGCCGGGAACCCTGCGCATTCCGCCCGCCTGGCGCAAGCACCGCCGTCTCAGACTTTCGCCCATCCGCCTTTCCCGCCCGCGAAATCCGGTCCGCCATGACCTTCGACGCCGCCTTCTTCGCCGCCATGGTGCCGGCCGTCATTTTGATGGGGCTGTCGAAGGGCGGCTTCGCCGGCCTGGGCCTGCTCTCGCTGCCGCTGATGGCGCTGGTCGTCTCGCCGGTGACCGCGGCCGCGATCATGCTGCCGCTGCTGATCGCGCAGGACGTGGTGACGGTCTGGTCCTATCGCCGCGAATTCGACCGGCGCAACCTCGCGACGCTGGCGCCCGGCGCCTTCATCGGCGTGCTCGCCGGCTATCTCCTGGCCGCACAGGTCTCAGACGCCGCGGTCGGGCTGGCGGTCGGGGCGATCTCGATCGGCTTCGCGCTGCGGCGCATGCTCGGCGACGGGCGCCGCGAGCCGGTGGTGACGCGGGCGCGCTGGGGGGCGGGCAGCCTCTGGGGCTTCGTCTGCGGCTTCACCAGCATGATCGCCCATGCCGGCGGCCCACCCTTCCAGATCTACGTCATGCCGCAGAGGCTGCCGCCGGCGGTCTTCGTCGGCACCGGGGCGATCTTCTTCGCCGCGATGAACCTGGTGAAGGTCGTGCCCTATCTCGCGCTCGGCCAGTTCAGCGCCGCGAATCTCCTCGCCTCGGCGGCGCTGCTGCCGGTCGCCGTCGCCGCGACCTTCGCCGGCGTCTGGCTGGTGCGGCGCGTTCCGGCGGAGCGCTTCTACGTCTACATCTACTGGCTGCTGCTGCTGGTCGGGCTCAAGCTCGTCTTCGACGGCCTGCACGGCCTGCGTCTTTTCGCCTGAGCCCGCCTGCGCGATTGCGCCGCATCGGAAAAAAGGATGGATTACCTCGGCAGGCGCGGGCCGCTAGATCATCGCGCGTCCTTTCGAAGGCGATAACGATGGTCTATCTCATTGCCGGTGCATCGAATTTTTCCGAAAAGCGGATTCCACTTTCCGGTCCGATGCTCTAGGGCTGCGCGGACGTTACGGCAGAAGGCGCATCCATGACCCGTTCGGCTTACGATACCGATCTCGATCGCAACCCGGCCAATCATCAGCCGCTGACGCCGCTGACCTTTCTCGAGCGCGCCGCGGCCGTCTTCCCCGGCCGCACGGCGATCGTCCACGGCCCGCTGCGGCGCTCCTATGCCGAGTTCTATGCCCGCGCGCGCCGCCTCGCCTCGGCGCTGGCGCGGCACGGCATCGGCAAGAACGACACCGTCGCCGCGATGCTGCCGAACACCCCGGCGATGCTCGAATGCCACTACGGCGTGCCGATGGCCGGCGCGGTGCTGAACACGCTCAACACCCGGCTCGACGCCGCGATCATCGCCTTCTCGCTCGACCATGGCGAGGCCAAGGTGCTGATCACCGACCGCGAATTCTCGAAGACGATCCGGGAGGCGCTGGCCCTCTGCAAGGCGAAGCCCCTGGTCATCGACTATGACGACCTGGTCTATGACGGGCCGGGCGAGCGGCTGGGCAGCGTCGAATACGAGGATTTCCTGGCCTCGGGCGACCCCGCTTTCGACTGGCGGATGCCCGATGACGAATGGGACGCGATCGCGCTGAACTACACCTCCGGCACCACCGGCGACCCCAAGGGCGTGGTCTACCACCATCGCGGCGCGAGCCTGCTCGCCACCTCCAACGTCATCACCGGCAATCTCGGCCGCCATCCGGTCTATCTCTGGACGCTGCCGATGTTCCACTGCAACGGCTGGTGCTTCCCCTGGACGATCTCGATCGTCGCCGGCACCCATGTCTGCCTGCGCCAGGTCCGCGCCAAGGCGATGTACGACGCGCTCGCCGACCATGGCGTCACCCATCTGTGCGGCGCGCCGATCGTGATGTCGACGCTGCTCAACGCACCGGCCGAGGAGCGCCGCGACTTCCCGCAGACGGTCTCCTTCTTCACCGCCGCGGCGCCGCCGCCGGAGGCGGTGCTCGCCGGCATGAAGCAGGCGGGCTTCGAGGTGACGCATCTCTACGGCCTGACCGAATGCTACGGCCCCTCCGTCGTCAACGACTGGAACGACGACTGGAACGCCCTTCCCGCCGCGGAGCAGGCTGCGAAGAAGGCGCGCCAGGGCGTGCGCTACCCGGCGCTGGAAGGGCTCGACGTGCTCGACCCCGAGACGATGCGGCCCGTCCCGCGCGACGGCGAGACGCTGGGCGAGGTGATGATGCGCGGCAATGTCGTGATGAAGGGCTATCTCAAGAACCCGAAATCGACCGGGACCGCCTTCGCCGGCGGCTGGTTTCACACCGGGGACCTCGGCGTGCGCTACCCGGACGGCTACATCCAGCTCAAGGACCGCTCCAAGGACATCATCATCTCGGGCGGGGAGAACATCTCCTCGATCGAGGTCGAGGACGCGCTCTACAAGCACCCGGCGGTGCAGGCGGCGGCGGTGGTGGCCCGGCCGGACGAGAAATGGGGCGAGACGCCCTGCGCCTTCGTCGAACTGAAGCCGGGCAAGCCCGCGACGGAAGCCGAGCTCGTCGCCTGGTGCCGGGAGCACCTGGCCGCGTTCAAATGCCCGCGCACCGTGATCTTCACCGAGATCCCCAAGACCTCGACCGGCAAGATCCAGAAGTTCCGCCTGCGCGAGATGGCGCGCGCCCTCTGAAGCCCGCTGATTCTACGCAAGAATACGGGGCCGCCCCGGGCGAGAGCCGGGACGGCCAGTGGGAGAGAACGTGGCGCGCTGCGCCCGCTCGCCTCCGTAGGCCTCAGGCCCCGGCGCCGTGCAGGCTGCCGCCGGGCGTATAGCGGTCGACGGCGTCGGGCAGGACCTTGGAAAGCCGCGCCAGCAGGTCCTCGCGCGAGAGCCCGGTCTGCTTGGCGATGGCGTCGAGCACCTCCGGCCCGAGCGCCTGCTCGAGATCGGTCGGGGCGACGTCGTGGTTGGGGCCGGCCCCGACCCAGGAATTGGCCTTGTCGCCCTGCCCTGCCTGGTTGAAGCGATCGACCAGCTCGCCGAGGCCGCTGTTCAGGACCGCGCCGGCCCCGCCGGCGCCGAGCAGGCCGCCCAGCCCGCCGAGAAGCCCGCCGCCCGCCTGCTGCTCCGGGGCCGAACCGGCGGCCTGTCCGCCGCCGGCCGGCGGAGCCTCCTGCCCGCCGCCGACATTGTTGCGGAACCAATCGGCGATCTGGTCGCGATGTTGGTAACCGGCGACCGCGAGGAGACCCAGCAGGGCGGTTAGCGACGGAAAGCCGCTGCTCTTGCCATCATTGCTCACGACACGCTCTCCTTCTTCGGATTCATCGGGGGTCAGACGGAACTGCGGCGTCCACTGATCATCGCCCAAACCAACAGGACGATGACGGCGCCGACGACCGCGCCGACCAGCCCGGCTCCCTCGCCCGGCGCGTACCAGCCCATTGACTGGCCGAGATAGGTCGCCACGAAGGCGCCGACGATGCCCAGGATCGTCGTCAGGATGAAGCCCGACGGCTCGTTCGAGCCCGGCGTGATGAACTTGGCGATGATGCCGGCGATGAAGCCGATGATGATGGTCCAGATGATGCCCATGCTCGCCCTCCCATGCTGAGGCGCCGCGCTTGAACGGCGGTGCCGCAGCGCCACGCCTGAACGGCCCTGCGGCGGAAAGGTTCCGTCCGCGGGGGCGCGGGCGCCCAAAAAAGAACCGGCCCGCGGAGGGCCGGTTCGATACCGCATCAAACGATGCGCCATGGGCTGGCGCTAGAGCATCGGAAATAAGATAGATCATCGTTACCGCGTCCGAAAGGACGCGCGATGATCCAGGGTCTCCTGTTCAGTGGAGGGTCGGCTCCGGCATGGTCAGCCTGACGCGCTCGATCTCGTCCTTCAGCAACAACTTCTTCCGCTTCAGCTCCGCGACCGTGAGATCGCTCGATGAGGGACTCGCCACGGCCTGAGCGATCGCATTTTCGAGTTGGCGATGCTTGCGCTCGAGTTCGATGAGACGGGTCTGCAACGACATCTGGATCCTCCTGATGAGCGGTTGACCGGGTCAGTCTGACAGAAAGCCGGCTTCGCGTCTGCCCCGCGCCGTCACACGGCATTCATGAGATTCTGTGATCCTGCCCGGTCGATCTTGCGGGAAGCGGTGATTATGGCGCGTCACTCCGGCTTGCGCCGCCACGCGCCCTTGCCGTGCGCGGGGCGGCGAAGGCATAGTCGCGCCAAACTACGGCGACGATGAGATGGCCATGGGATTCGAGCTCAGCCCGGAAGAGGTCGAGACCTTCACCGCGGAGCTAGCGCGGCTGCGCGAGGAGCACAGCGATCTCGACAGCGCCATCGACGCGTTGGAGCGCGTCGGCTCGGTCAACCAGATCCAGGTGCAGCGGCTGAAGAAGCGCAAGCTCTACCTGAAGGACCGCATCGCCCAGATCGAGGACGCGCTGACGCCTGACATCATCGCCTGAGCCCGGCCGCCGCCGGCCGCTGCGGCCGATTCCGGGCTTGCCTATCGGATGCGGGGCGGTCTAGATCGCGCGCTTCCCGAGGCGGAGCCGAAGCAGCCATGGCCCAGACCAGCCCCCCCGTCGCCATCATCATGGGCAGCCAGTCCGACTGGGCGACGATGCGCCATGCGGCCGAAGCGCTCGACGCCCTCGCCATTCCCTACGACGCCCGCATCGTCTCGGCCCATCGCACGCCGGAGCGGCTCTTCGCCTTCGCCAAGGGCGCCAAGGCCGAGGGCTTCAAGGTGGTGATCGCCGGCGCCGGCGGCGCCGCCCACCTGCCCGGAATGGCCGCCTCGCTGACGCCGCTGCCGGTCTTCGGCGTCCCGGTCGAATCGAAGGCGCTCTCGGGACAGGACAGCCTGCTCTCCATCGTGCAGATGCCCGCCGGCATCCCGGTCGGCACGCTCGCCATCGGGCGGGCCGGCGCGGTCAATGCCGCGCTGCTGGCTGCCGCCGTGCTCGCCCTGTCGGACGAGGCGCTGGCCGCGCGGCTCGACGCCTGGCGCGCCCGCCAGAGCGGCGCCATCGCCGAGCGTCCGAACCGGGACGAGGCATGAGCGCGCCCGTCCCGACCGGCCTCGCACCCGGCGCCATGCTCGGCATCCTCGGCGGCGGGCAGCTCGCCCGCATGATCGCGCTCGCCGCGGCCGATCTCGGCATACGCTGCCATATCTTCGCGCCGGAAGCGGACAGCCCGGCCTTCGACGTCGCTGCCCGCCACACCATCGCCGGCTATGACGACGAGGAGGCGCTGGCCCGCTTCGCCGACACCGTCGACGTCGTGACTTACGAGTTCGAGAACGTGCCGGCGGCCACCGCGGCCTTCCTGGCGGCGCGCACGCCGCTGCATCCGGGCGCACGCGCGCTCGCCGTGACGCAGGACCGCCTCAGCGAGAAGAGCTTCGTCGACGGCCTCGGCCTCGCCGTCGCCCCGTTCCGCGCCGTCGATTCGCTGGCCGATCTCGAAGGAGCCGTCGCCGCGCTCGGCCGCCCCTCGGTGCTGAAGACCCGCCGCTTCGGCTATGACGGCAAGGGCCAGGTCAAGATCGCGCCCGGCACGGACCTCGCCGATGCCTATGAGACGATCGGGCGCTTTCCCGCCATCCTCGAAGGCTTCGTGCCCTTCGAGCGCGAGGTCTCGGTTGTCGCGGCGCGCGGGCTCGACGGCGCCTTCGCCGCTTTCGACGTCTGCGAGAACGAGCACCGCGACCATATCCTCGCCTTCACCCGCGTACCGGCACAGCTCGGCGCGGCGGCCGGCACCGCCGCGATCGACGCCGCCCGCCGCATCGGTGAGGCGCTGGGCTATGTCGGCGTCTTCGCCGTCGAGATGTTCGTGCTGGCCGAGGGTGGCGCCGAGCGCGTGATCGTCAACGAGATCGCCCCGCGCGTGCATAATTCCGGGCACTGGACCAGCGAGGGCGCCGACACCTCGCAGTTCCACCAGCATGTCCGCGCCGTCTGCGGCTTCCCGCTCGGCTCGCCCGCGCGGCGGGGCCGGGCCGAGATGGAGAATCTGATCGGCGAGGCCGCCCTGCGCTGGCGCGAGATCCTCGCCGAGCCGGGCGCGCATCTGCATCTCTACGGCAAGCGCGACGCCCGGCCGGGACGCAAGATGGGCCATGTCACGCGCATCCGGGCCGAGCACGGCTGAGACTTCGTTCCGGCGCGGCCAAAAAGCGGGCGAGGGCTGCATTTTCGCTGCGCTCTGCCGTGGACAGCCGGACGGAATCCTGTTATCGGCACGGACCTTCGCGCGATCCGCATAGCGGCGTCGCCGGCCCGTATTCTTGGATCAACTCGTTAAAGACGGACACTCACGTGCAGGTTCTCGTTCGCGACAACAATGTCGACCAGGCTCTCCGTGCTCTCAAGAAGAAGATGCAGCGCGAAGGCATTTTCCGCGAAATGAAGCTCCGCGGCCATTACGAGAAGCCCTCCGAGAAGAAGGCGCGCGAGAAGGCCGAGGCCGTCCGCCGCGCCCGCAAGCTGGTGCGCAAGAAGATGCAGCGCGAAGGCCTGCTGCCGGCGCCGGCCAAGGCCAAGCGCCCCTGATCCTCGCCGGGCCGCCTCGCGCGGCCCAGGATGGGGCCGAGAATGACAGGCGCCTGGAGTCCGCTCCGGGCGTTCTTGTTTTTCAGGCGCGTTAACCAAGTTTTGGCTTGTTCCGGGCGTTTTCTCAGGAGAGGCGCCGTTCGGCCCCGGCAGCGGGCCGGGAGGCGCGATCACGCCGCGGCGGGCTTGCGGGCCCTGCTTCCGCTGGACGGGAGCGCCGCGGCAGGCGAAACACGGGACCGACGAGGCCGAGATCGATGAGGCGAAGCATGATCCGAGGCAGTTATTGGCTGGCAGCCGCCGGCATGGCCGTGGCGCTGGCCGGGTGCGACAGCGTGTCCGGCCTGTCCTCCCAACCCTCCGTCGCCGTGCTGGACACCAGCGCCGGCACCGATGCGAGCGTCAATATCGGCTCGCTGAGCGAGGTCATCAGCCGCAATCCGAACGATCCGGGCGCCTACAACACCCGCGGCGCGGCCTATGCCCGCGTCGGCCGCTATTCGGACGCGATCGGCGACTTCACCAAGGCGGTGCAGCTCGACCCCAATCTCGCCTCCGCCTATACGAATCGCGGACTGGCCCTGCGCCAGAGCGGGCGCAACGACGCCGCCATGGCCGATTTCAACAAGGCCACCACCGCCAATCCGAACTACGCGCCGGCCTATGTCGCCCGCGCCAACCTGCTGCGCCAGCAGGGCAACCTGCAGCAGGCCCTGTCCGACCTCAACACGGCGATCCGGCTCAATCCCGAATCGGCCGAGGCGTTCCATGCCCGCGGCCTCGTCTACCAGAAGGAAGGGCAGAACCAGCACGCCGTCACCGATTTCGATTCGGTGATCGACCGCAACCCCTACACTGCCCCACCCTATATCGCCCGTGGGCAGAGCCTGAACGCGCTCGGCAAATACGATGCAGCGCTGGAGGACTTCACCGCGGCCCTCAACGTCGACAACCGCAGCGCCGATGCCTGGGCCGGCCGCGGCTTCGCTCAGGAGAAGCTCGGCCAGAAATCCGAGGCCCAGCAATCCTATCAGCGCGCGCTCGGCCTCGACGGCAACAACGCCCAGGCCCGCGCCGGCCAGTCGCGGCTGGGCGGCGGCGGCGGCCTCTTCCGGAGCTGAAGGCCCGGGATACCGGACCGACCATGAAAAAGGCCGGCGCGAGCCGGCCTTTTTCATGTCTTGCCACTTCCCTCCCGGAACCGGCGGGCGGATGTCGCCGGGGACGGACTCAGTAGAGCAGCAGCGCCAGCAGCATCAGCACCAGGACGGCGACCGGCGCGCGCCAGGAAATCTTGTCAGAGGCGATGCCGACGCCGGCGGAGATCACGGCGAGAAGCGTGCCGACCAGCGCCGTGCCCCAGGCATGCTTGACGCCGCCGACGGCGAGAGCCGCCACGATCGCCAGGCTGACCGACGTGGCGACCTCGGCGATGTGCACGAAGCCGGTATAGGTCCGCTCATGCTCGGAATAGTCCATCGAGGGGACATCGGCGTGATGGGCGTGGTCGGCCATGGTCTCATCCTGACAAGAAGCGGTTTCCAAAGAGCCGTGTAGCGCAGGCGCGCGAGGTCGGCAACGGAGAGCCGCCGCCGGTGCCCCGTCCCACCGCGGCTGCACCCCGGCCATGACCTTCGCAGTGTTGAAACCGGCCCTCGCGCGGTCTACCCGTCGTCGCCACCGGGGCCTGCTCCATGCTGCCGATGCATGGCGACGCCCGACATCGAAAGCTCAGCATGGCGGGCCGCGGCGGCGAGGAACGAGCCTCGGCGCCCCTTGGGGTTGCCCACCCGCCTCCAGGACAAGATCATGACAGTCGCAGACCTCCAGAAGCCCCAGGCCGCCGCGGCGCGCGCCGGCAAGGACAAGAAGCCGACCAGCCCCTATGTGCTGCTGTTCTGCATCCTCGTCGTCGCCGCCCTCGCCACCTGGATCATCCCCGCCGGCGAATTCCAGCGCGTGATGAAGGACGGGGTGAGCTTCGTCGTGCCCGGCAGCCTCCATGCCGTGCCGCAGCAGGGCGTGCTGCCCGGCCGCATCTTCACCGCGATCGCGACCGGCGTCGTCAATTCGGCCTCGATCATCTTCCTGATCCTGTTCACCGGCGGCACGCTCGCCGTGCTGGAGAAGACCGGCACGGTCGCCGGCGCCCTGCACCGGCTGAGCGGCGCCTCTCGCTCCGGCGACCTGACGGTGATCGTCATCGTCTGCGCCATCTTCTCGCTGCTCGGCACGCTCGGCATCGTCGCCAATTCGGTCGTGGCCTTCGTGCCGCTCGGTCTGCTGATCGCGAGCTCGATGAACCTGCCGGTCGAGTTCGGCGTCGGGTTGATCTATCTCGGCGCCTATTCCGGCTTCAATTCGGCGGTGCTGAGCCCGCTGACCACCGGCCTGTCGCAGCGCCTCGCCGAATTGCCGCTGTTCTCCGGCATGGAGCTGCGCGCCGTGGTCGGCATCGCCTTCCTGCTGGCGACGATCGCCTTCCTCGCCCTCTATGCCCGCCGCTGCCGCGCCCGCAACATCGGCGCGACCATGACCGAGGCGCAACGCGCCGTCTCCGAGAAGGCTTCCGCCGCGCAGGCGACGATGTCCGGCGCGCAATGGCTGGCGCTCGGCCTCGCCGCGGTCTCGCTCGTCGTCTTCATTACCGGCACGCTGCGCTGGAAATGGGGCGAGCCGGAAATGACGGCGATGTTCCTGATCATCGCCATCGGCGGCGGGCTGATCTGCCGGATGAGCCCGAGCGAGATCGCCGACGAGTTCCTGCGCGGCAGCGGCAAGCTCGTCCCGGGCGCCTTCATCGTCGGCCTCGCCCGCGCGATCTCGATCGTGCTCGCCGACGGCAAGATCCTCGACCCGATCGTCAACGCCCTGTCGAGCCTGCTCGAGCCGCTCTCGCCCATGGTCGCCGCCATCGGCATGTTCATCAGCGCGGCGGCGATGCATGTCGCGATCTCCTCGGGCTCGGGGGAATCGGCCGCGCTGATCCCGATCTTCGCGCCGCTCGGCGATGCGCTGCACCTCACCCGTCAGGTCACGGTCCAGTCGGTGCTGCTCGGCGAGGGCATCATGAACTGCATCAACCCGACCTCGGGCGTGCTGATGGCCGTGCTCGCCACCTCCGGCATCGCCTATGGCCGCTGGGTCCGCTTCGTGCTGCCGCTGGTCGGCGTCTGGTTCGTGATCTCGGTGGTCTCGCTGATCGTCGGCGTCTGGA
>Ga0180223_1000526_pt1 | contig 46706 bp, 41 predicted proteins | sample eDN5th30CKraftOP_FD_151337 | JGI IMG/M metagenome (GOLD analysis project Ga0180223, IMG submission 151337) | Enriched Organic Plus compost microbial communities from Emeryville, California, USA - eDNA 5th pass 30_C Kraft OP (version 2) (version 2) ... | reverse complement strand
CAGTCGAATGCTCTACCGCTGAGCTACCGAGGAATGCTGCCATGCAGTCGGGGGCCGATATAACAAAGGCCGCAGCTTCTGCAAGCTAAAACTCGTGCAGACTTAATGTCTTGCACGATCAAATCGCCTCAAACCCATCATCGGGAACGATTTTGTCCCATGTTGGCTCAGAACGACCTGAGAAGAAGGCTTGGAGGCCACGACCAGAATTGAACTGGTGTACACGGTTTTGCAGACCGTTGCGTAACCACTCCGCCACGTGGCCCCAAGGGCTGCGACTGTTACAGCCATTCGCGCGCCCGGGCAACCTTCGGATTTGTCGTGATTTCAGGCACCTTTGGCGGCTTGTTCGATTCGCTCGGCGGCATCGATCAAGGCTTGTTCGTGCCTGGTCCAAGCCTCGTTTATGGTCTTTTCCTCTTGTTCCGCTTCCCAATCGGGCTGGCCGCGGTTGTTGAGGATTTTGCCGGGTTTCGCAAGCATCCCGGGGCTGCGTGAGGTGCTTGCGTTTCCGTTTTCCTTGCCTCAAAGATGCAGCAATGCAGCCTCGAATGGGGCTGCCGCTATCCTTGAGGACGCCGATGCCCGATGCCTTGACCACCCGTTTCAACATGGTCGATTCCCAGGTCCGCACCGCCGACGTGACGGATCTGCGCCTGATCGAGGCCATGCGGGCAACCCCGCGCGAAGCTTTTCTTCCCGAGAGCCAGAAAGCCCTGGCCTATCTCGACCGCGACATCGCGCTCGACGGGGAGGACGGCGTCTATCTCATCAAGCCGGTGGTGCTGGCGCGGCTCCTGCAAGCCGCCGAAATCGGCCTGACGGATCGCGTTCTCGTCACCGGCGGTGCCGCTGGCTACGCCGCCGCGATCGCGGGCCACCTCGCGGCCGAAGTCATCGCGGTCTGTGCCAACGACAAGGTTGCCGCTGCCAGCCGGACGGCGCTCAAGGACTGTGGCCTATCCAACGTCACCGTGACGGCAGGCGAAGCGGGGAGGGGCAACGCATCGTCGGGACCCTACGACGTTATCGTTCTCGACGGCGCGACCGAAGTGGTCCCGCAAACCCTTTATGAGCAGCTCAAGCTTGGCGGCCGTCTGGTCGGCGTGTTCGCGCATTCCGTGCCTTCGCGCGCGACAATCGTGACCCGCTCGGCCGCCGATTTCGGGCATCGTACCTTGTTCGATGCGGCCGCGCCGATTCTGCCCGGCCTTAAGCGGTTACCGGCCTTCACATTTTGAAGTTCGGGGTGAATTTCGGGGGTTAGTCTTTCGGGTGTGGCCGAGAAGCCCCATCCGGCGAGCTTTATGTTAGTAAACACTCACAAGTCCTTACGCGGGGCCTCCGAGGCGAATATGTTGCGGTTCGAGCTGGAATCGACCTGAGTCGAGACTCCAGTTTTCTTGCGTGAATCCAATTACGTAAGACGATGTTGGAAGGATCGTAATGCCGTTTTCAGGGAAATCCTGGCGTCTCGCACTGGCCGCAAGCGTGGCCCCGATGCTGTTTTTAGCGACCACGCCCGTGCTGGCGGAGACCATCGAATCCGCGCTGGTGCGTGCTTATCAGGACAACCCGCAACTTAACGCCCAGCGCGCCTCCGTCCGTTCCACCGACGAAAACGTGCCGCAGGCGCTGTCCGGCTATCGGCCGAAGATCGCGGTCACCGCGAGCGGCGGCTCGCAATATACCGACACGACCCTCAAATCGGGTGGCGTCACCAGTAGCCAGCATGGCGTCAACGGACCGTGGAGTGCTGGCGCGACCATCACGCAGACGCTCTACAACGGCGGGCAGACCGGCAACCGCACCCGTGCTGCCGAAAGCCAGGTTTCGGCCGCGCGCGAAGGCCTGCGCGTGCTGGAACAGAGCGTGCTGCTGGCCGCCGCAACGATCTACATGGACTATCTGCGCGATTCCGCGATCGTCGAGGTCCAGCGCAGCAACGTCAACGTGCTCGAACAGACGCTGAAGCAGACTCAGGACCGTTTCAACGTCGGCGAAGTCACCCGCACTGACGTGGCGCAGTCACAAGCGCAACTCGCTGCCGGGCGCACTCAGTTGCTCGCTGCCGAATCCACACTCACCACGACGCGCGCGAACTTCCGCCGCATCATCGGCAGCGATCCGCAAAATCCGCAGCCGGGCTCGCCGGTCGATCGCTATTTGCCCAAGACGCTGGCGCAAGCCGTGAATATGGGCCTTGTGGAAAATCCGAGCGTCACCGCCGCCATGTACGGCATCGACGTGAGTTTCCTGCAGGTGAAGGTGAATGAAGGCGCGTTGTTCCCGACGGTAACTCTGCAGGGCAACGTGCAGCAGGCCAACGAACAGACGCTGACGGCGTTCAAGGCCTTCAACGCCTCGGCGACCGCGAACATCTCCATTCCGATTTACCAGGGTGGCGCGGAATACGCCTTGATCCGGCAGTCGAAGGAAACCCTGGCGCAACAGCGTCTGAATCTCGATCAGGTTCGCGACCAGACCCGCGCCACGGTGGCGCAAAGCTGGGGCCAGCTGGTCGCCACCAAATCGCAGGTTGCTTCCGCGCAAGCGCAGGTAACGGCTTCGGAGATCGCACTGAACGGCGTGCGCGAGGAAGCCCGCGTCGGTCAGCGCACCACGCTGGACGTGTTGAACGCCCAGCAGGCGCTGGTGAATGCGCGCATCGCGCTGGTCACGGCGCAGCATGACCGGGTCGTGGCCTCTTACACCGTGCTCAACGCGGTGGGGCGGTTGTCGCCAGTGACCTTGAAGCTCAACACCTCGGTTTACGACCCCTCGGTGCATTACCATCAGGTCCGCGACAGCTGGTTCGGCATCCGCACGCCCGACGGCCGCTGACACATCACTCCGCTGTGGAAGCGGCAGGTGGTACCGGTCTCCGTTGCTTGCAATCATTTGCGGCCCTGACGTACCTTTTTCAGAAGCTGCGTGACGATTCGCAGGGGTGGAGTGCGGCTTTTTCGGGATCGGAAAGCCGATGATGTGGAGTCGGAGATGAATCAACCGGCAAAGGCGCAAGAGCCCTCGATGGAGGAGATTCTTGCGTCTATCAGGCGCATCATTTCCGATGATGACGCCAAACCGGCTGCCGCTCCGGCAGAGGCTGCCGCTGCACCTGCGCCGGCCGCTCCCAAACCCGCAGCCGCAAAACCCGCCACACCGCCGCCGCCGGCTCCGTCACCTGTCGCCGCTGCACCCACACCCGAACCTGCCGCCAAGAACAGCCAGGACGACATCGATGCGATGCTGGCAAGCTTCGATGCGCCGGCTCCTGCGGCCGCACCTGCGGCACCGGCGGCTGTGGAAGAGGCCGAGGACGTTTTCGAGTTGACCGAACAGATGGCGGTGCCTGCCGCTGCCACCGAAGGTTTTCAGAAGGTCGAGCCGCACGACGATCTCGAATTCTCCGAACCCGCTCCGCCTGCCGCCAAAGCGGATGAGGCGCCGGTCCTGAGTGGCACCACCGCGAAGGCGGTGGAATCGGCATTCAATTCGCTTGCGACCACGGTTCTGTCCAACAACGCACGCACGCTGGAAGATCTCGTCAAGGAGATGTTGCGGCCGATGCTGAAATCCTGGCTCGACGACAATCTGCCGACCCTGGTGGAGCGCATCGTCAAGGCCGAAATCGAGCGCGTGGCACGCGGACGCTGATTTCAGGCCAAAACCCCGATCATTCCGGGGCTTGACGCCCACAGGCAGGCCGCTAAAGCCTCATCTGCGCTATAATCGCACCTCACCCTTCTTCGACAGGCGGGCCGCATGCGCGCCCGCGACCCCGTGATTGCATTGTGATGATCGAGAAAAATTACCAGCCAGCCGAAATCGAACCGCGTATCCGTGACGCATGGGACGCCGCGGAAGCCTTCAAGGCCGGACGCCCGGAGCGCCGCGATGCGGACCCGTTCACGATCGTCATTCCACCGCCGAATGTCACCGGCTCACTGCATATGGGCCACGCGCTCAACAACACGCTGCAGGACATCCTGTGCCGGTTCGAGCGCATGCGCGGACGCGATGTGCTGTGGCAACCGGGCACCGACCATGCGGGCATTGCCACGCAGATGGTGGTCGAACGCCAGCTCGCTGAACGCAAGGAACCGTCGCGCCGCGACATGGGCCGCGAGAAATTCCTCGAGCGCGTCTGGCAGTGGAAGGCGGAATCCGGCGGCATTATCGTCAATCAGTTGAAGCGGCTCGGCGCATCGTGCGACTGGTCGCGCGAACGCTTCACGATGGACGAGGGGCTCTCGCGCGCCGTCGCCAAGGTGTTCGTCGCGTTGCATCGCGACGGGCTGATCTACAAGGACAAGCGCCTCGTCAACTGGGATCCGAAGCTGCTCACCGCGATCTCCGATCTCGAAGTGCAGCAGGTCGAGGTGAAGGGCAACCTCTGGCACCTGCGCTATCCCTATGAGGGCAAGACCTTCAACCCCGAAGACCCATCGACGTTCATCGTGGTGGCGACGACGCGCCCGGAAACCATGCTCGGCGACAGCGCGGTTGCGGTGAACCCGGCGGATGACCGCTATCGCAGCGTCGTCGGCAAGAACGTCTTGCTGCCGCTGGTCGGACGCAAAATTCCGATCGTGGCCGACGATTATTCCGATCCGGAGAAGGGCTCGGGTGCTGTGAAGATCACGCCCGCGCATGACTTCAACGATTTCGAGGTCGGCAAGCGGCACAAGCTGCCGCAAATCAACATCCTCGACATCGAAGGCCGTCTCGCGCTCGCGGACAATGACGACTACCGCAAGAACATTGCCCAGAACGGCCTCGACCTGATCGCCGAGATGCACGGCATGGAACGCTTCGCCGCGCGGCGCGAGATTGTCGCGCGTCTCGAACAGCAGGGCTATCTCGAGAAAATCGAACCCAACACGCACATGGTGCCGCACGGCGACCGTTCCGGCGTGGTGATCGAGCCATTCCTCACCGACCAGTGGTATGTCGACGCCAAGACGATGGCAGAGCCCGCCATTGCAGCAGTGCGCGGCGGCGCGACCTCGTTCGTGCCGAAGAACTGGGAAAAGACCTATTTCGAGTGGATGGAGAACATCCAACCGTGGTGCATTTCGCGCCAGCTCTGGTGGGGACACCAGATTCCGGCGTGGTACGGCCCCGATGGCAAGGTGTTCGTTGCCGAGACAGAAGAAGAGGCTGTCGGCAAGGCGCTCGGCTATTACGCCGAAGAGGGCGTGATTACCGAAGATCAAGCGGCGGAAATGGCGCGCGATACTGCCAAGCGCGCGGAGTTCATCACCCGCGACGAGGACGTGCTCGACACATGGTTCTCCTCGGCGCTGTGGCCGTTCTCGACGCTCGGCTGGCCGGACGATGAAAAGGATGTGAAGCGTTACTACCCGACCAGCGTGCTCGTCACCGGCTTCGACATCATCTTCTTCTGGGTCGCCCGCATGATGATGATGGGCCTGCATTTCATGAAGGACGTGCCGTTCCCGACCGTCTACATCCACGCGCTCGTCCGCGACGAGAAGGGCGCGAAGATGTCGAAGTCGAAAGGCAACGTCATCGACCCGCTGCATCTGATCGACGATTACGGCGCGGACGCGCTGCGCTTCACGCTGGCCGCGATGGCGGCGCAAGGCCGCGACATCAAGCTCTCCACCCAGCGCGTCGAAGGCTATCGCAATTTCGCGACCAAGCTGTGGAATGCTTCACGCTTCGCGGAGATGAATGGCTGCGCGCTGGTGAAGGGTTTCGACCATACCCGCGCGAAGGAAACGCTGAACCGCTGGATCGCGCACGAAACCTCGCGCGCGACGCATGAAGTCACCGAGGCGATCCGGGCCTACCGCTTCAATGACGCGGCCGGCGCGATCTACCGCTTCGTCTGGAACGTGTATTGCGACTGGTATCTCGAACTCGCCAAGCCTGTGTTGACCGGCCCGGACAGCGAAGCCAAACGCGAAACGCAGGCTGCGGTGGCGTGGGCGCGGGATGAAATCCTCAAGCTGCTGCATCCGTTCATGCCCTACATCACCGAGGAGTTGTGGGCGGTGACGGCCAAGCGCACGGACGTACTGGCGCTGGCCGCCTGGCCGATCCAGCCCGATGACGAAATCGCCTTTGAAGCCTCGATGCAGGCGGCGATGGCAGGCGACCCATTGGCCGTGCCGGTCATGACCGCCTCAGCCGTGAAGGCCGAGACCTTCTCCGATCCGAAAGCGGAAGCCGAGATCGGCTGGCTGATCGATCTCGTCACCACGATCCGTTCGGTCCGCGCGGAAATGAACATCGCGCCCGCGACGCTGTTTCCGCTGATTCTGGTCGGCGCGTCGAAAGAGTTGCAGGCACGCGCCGCGCGCTGGAGCGATGTCATCAAGCGCATGGCGCGCGTCGCCGAGATTTCGTTCGATGCGGCCGCACCGCAGGGCTCGCTGCAGCTTCTGGTGCGAGGCGAGGTCGCCGCTATACCGCTCAAGGGCGTGATCGACCTTGGCGCGGAGAAAGTCCGGCTCGAAAAGGAACTGGCGAAAGCCGATGCCGACATTGCGCGCGTCGATGCCAAGCTCGGCAACGAGAAGTTCGTCGCCAACGCGCCTGAAGAAGTGATCGACGAACAGCGCGAGAAACGCGAGGAGGCCGTCGGCCGCCGCACCAAGATCGTAGATGCGCTGGAGCGTTTGAAGGCGGCCGGGTAGGCGGCTCGCGTCGCCTAGTCTTTCGGAAACGGCTTGCTCAAAAACCGTGAGCCTTTCACGCCATAGCGCCACGGCAATTCGGCAGCCTTGGTGATGCCGATGCGCACGCCGGAGGCGATCTCCGGCACGTCCGTGCGCGCATGAATGGCGATCGGCGAAGCATCCAGCGCGCAACCGTTATATTTGATGGTCACCGCCAGCGCCGCACACACCTTGCCGGGCCCTGAGCACAGCGCGCGCTCGTCATGCAATCCACGGCGGCGGCGCATCGCAGCCAACCCGCGCGTCGGCTCCACCGCCCGGATCAGGACCGCCGCAGCAGAGCCTTTCGCCTCGCAGACGAAATTCATGCACCAGTGTATGCCGTACGACCGATAAACGTAGAGGTATCCCGGCGGCCCGAACATCACCTGCGTGCGCGGCGTCGGCCCACGATAGGAATGCGCGGCAGGCTCGGTCTGGTGGTAGGCCTCGACCTCCACGATGGTCCCGCCCACGCCATCCACCAGCAATGTCGCACCGATTAGTTCCGGCGCAATTTCATGTACGCTGCGGGCAAAAAAACTGCGCTTTAATTGCTTGCCAAGCGTGGGGCGGCCATCGGTCCGGGTCATGTGGTCTGGGAGGCTTGCATCGGAGGGGGGCATGCACACGGCATGGAAACATGATAGGAGTGAATCCTACCTCCTGTCGGCAGGTTGTCGCAATCGGCGCGTGCGCTTACTTTCAGGAGAACCGGGGCAAGCCCTTCCAAATCCACCCCGAAACAGGTTGCAAACGGGTTTTCGATGGTCACCTTGATCGACACAATTTCGGAGCGGCAGGTCAGGCCGCGCCACCCGGAAAAGGCCCATCGCCCCGACTCGGTATCGCCGCCCAAGCCCGACTGGATCCGTGTTCGCGCGCCAACCTCGCGCGGCTATGCCAACACCCGCAACATCGTGAAGGAAAACGGCCTCGTCACCGTCTGCGAGGAAGCGGGCTGTCCGAACATCGGTGAGTGCTGGGATAAGAAGCACGCCACCTTCATGATCATGGGCGACACCTGCACGCGCGCCTGCTCGTTCTGCAATGTGCGCACCGGCCTGCCGAACGCGCTCGAAACCGACGAGCCCGCGCATGTCGCGCTCGCGGTGAAGAAGCTCGGCCTCGCGCATGTCGTCATCACCTCGGTCGACCGCGACGATCTCGCTGACGGCGGTGCAGAGCATTTCGCGCAGACGATCCGCGCGATCCGCGAAAGCTGCCCGGCCACGACCATCGAAATTCTCACGCCTGATTTCCTGCGCAAGGACGGCGCGCTGGAAGTGGTGGTCGCCGCCAAGCCCGACGTGTTCAACCACAATCTCGAAACCGTGCCGTCGCATTATCTGACGGTGCGTCCGGGCGCGCGCTATTTCCATTCCATCCGGCTGCTGCAGCGGGTCAAGGAACTGGACCCGACAATGTTCACCAAGTCCGGCATCATGGTCGGGCTCGGCGAGGAGCGGCATGAGGTGTTGCAGGTGATGGACGATCTGCGTTCGGCCGATGTCGATTTCCTCACCATCGGGCAGTACCTGCAGCCGACGCTGAAACACCATGCGGTGAAACGTTACGTCACCCCGGACGAATTCAACGGCTACGAGCAGGTCGCCTTCACCAAAGGATTCCTGATGGTGTCCGCGAGCCCCCTGACGCGCTCCTCACATCACGCCGGCGAGGATTTCGCCAGGCTCAGGGCCGCGCGCGAAGCCAAGCTGCAATCCGCAGGCTGATGCCGCAATTCGCCAACAAGCGCCGCGTCCGCCACAGCGCCTCGCAGATGTTCGACCTTGTTGCCGATGTCGAACGCTATCCGCAGTTCGTGCCGCTCTGCCATTCCCTAAAAATACGCCACCGCACGGTCAATCCGGACGGCACCGAAACCATCGTGGCGGATATGGGCGTGGCGTTTCAGCTCGTGCGGGAAACCTTCACCAGCCGCGTCACGCTCGACCCGCTGAATCTGAAGATCATGGTCGAATATCTGAAAGGCCCGTTCAGCAAATTGCAGAACCGCTGGAGCTTCGACGCCAAAGGCGAGGCGGCATGCGACGTGAATTTCTTCATCGCCTACGAATTCAAGAGTCGGATGCTCGCGGTGTTGATGGGCGCGATGTTCGACGCCGCTTTCCAGCGGTTCGCTGAGGCGTTCGAGAAGCGCGCGGACGCAGTCTATGGGATGCCGCGCGCGAACGCTTGACCGGCGTTTTCGGCCCGCGCGCCATCTCGATCAGCATTTTCAAGGCTTCAATGACGGATTGCTGCCTGACGCTGCTGCGCCCGACCGCGCCGAACCGCTGCTCGCGATGGGCAATGCGGCCGTCGCGCGCCGCCACCGCGAAGTGAACGAGCCCGACCGGCTTGCCGGGCGTGGCGCCGCCAGGGCCTGCGATTCCGGTGATGGCCACCGCCAGATCGACATCGGCATGTTCAAGCGCACCGAAGGCCATCGCGATTGCGACTTCCTTGCTCACCGCGCCGAAAGTTTCGAGCTTGACTGTTTCGACGCCGAGCATGGCGTGCTTGGCTTCGTTGGAATAGGTGACGAAACCGCGATCGACCACGTCGGAAGATCCGGGCACTTCGGTCAAAGCTGCTGCGACAAGGCCGCCGGTGCAGGATTCAGCCGTTGCGATCTTCAACTTGCGCATCCGGCAGAGATCGAGGAGGGAGCGGGACAACGCCCGTGTGGCGCTGTCGCTCATGTCAGTTGCTCCCGCTCATATCGTCTGCCCAGGGCAGGCGGATGGTGGCGGCAGCCGTGGCGGCAATGCCTTCCTGACGGCCGGTGAACCCAAGCCGTTCGCTGGTGGTGGCCTTCACCGCCACGCGCGATACCGGCAGGCCGGTGATCTCGGCGATCTTCGCACGCATGGTTTCGCGCAACGGGCCGACCTTCGGCGCTTCGCAGATCAGCGTCACTTCGAGATGCGCGATACGTCCGCCGCGCTGTTTCACCAGATCGACGGCGTGGATCAAAAACTGATCGGACGCAGCACCCTTCCACTTCGGATCGCTCGGCGGGAAGTGCGAGCCGATGTCGCCATCCGACAGTGCGCCCAAAATCGCATCGACGATCGCGTGCAGCCCGACGTCGCCATCGGAATGAGCGAGGAAGCCGCGATGGAACGGCACCTTCACGCCACACAGCCAGAGGTGATCGCCATCGCCGAACGCATGCACGTCGTAACCTGTGCCGGTACGGACATCGCCGAGCGCCGCGGCAAGGCGGATTTCCTCGCGGGAGAAGTCTTCAGGTGTCGTCAGCTTCATGTTGGCAGCATCGCCTTGAAAGGTTGCGACCGTCAATCCTGCCCATTCGGCAAGCGCGGAATCGTCGGTGAAATCGTCACGGCCCTCGGCAGCGGCACGGCGGTGGGCTTCAAGGATGGTTTTGAAGGCGAATACCTGCGGCGTCTGTGCGATGCGCAGGACCGCGCGGTTCGGCGTGTCCTCCACCAGTCCGGTGTCGCCGACGCGCTTCACGGTGTCGTTGACGGGGATCACCGGAATGGCCGCGCCGGTTGCGAGAGCTGCATCGATCGCGCGCGAGATCACGTCCTGCGTGACGAAGGCACGCGCCGCATCATGGATCAGCACAATGTCGGGCGCGTCATTCGCCAGCGCCTCGAGCCCGGCCCGCACCGATTGCTGGCGTGTCGCGCCGCCTGGAACGGCGGGTCGATAGCTCAGCCCCTGCGTTGCTTCCGCGAACAGCGCCGCATCGTCCGCATGGCGCACCGGCTGGACCGCCGAGATACCCGGATGGGTGCAGAAGGGGGTCATGGCGCGGGCCAGTACGCTCTGGCCGCCCAGCGTCCGGTACTGTTTCGGGCCGCCGGCTCCGGCGCGAAGGCCGCGCCCGCCGGCAACGATTACGGCAGCTGCTCGTTTGGAAGAGGGCATTGAACTCACTACAGAAATGAGGATTGGGCCGCTCCATAGCACAGGCTGGCCCGGATTCGGAGGCTTCTGTTCCCTTTCTGAACCTATGTCCTTTCAATCGTTTGCCAAAAATGCTGCGCCGCACTTGTGTTTTGAACGATTTTGTCTAATCTCTAGGCAGTAAAGTGATTTGCTTATTTAATATGCGGATCATTACCGGCTTTTTGTCAACGGAAAGACCACGGTGCCCGTCGACCCGACCCCCATCGTAAAAGGCCTTCGAATTGGCGGTATCGACATCGCCAACCGGGTGCTGCTGGCGCCGATGTCCGGCATTACGGATGCGCCTTTGCGCCGTGTTGCGGCCCGTTTGGGCGCGGGTCTTGTCGTCTCCGAGATGACCGCAAGCGACGATCTCGCACGAGGGCGAGCGATGTCGGTCCTGCGTTGCGAGGCGGCCGGGATCGGCCCGCATGTCGTGCAGCTTGCCGGCTGCGAGGCCAAATGGATGGCAGAGGGCGCGCGCATCGCGGAGAGCGGCGGCGCCGACATCATCGACATCAACATGGGGTGCCCCGCGCGGCACGTCACCGGCGGACAATCCGGCTCGGCGCTGATGCGCGACCTCGATCACGCGATGACGCTGATCGAGGCGACCATCGCAGCCGTGAAAATCCCGGTGACACTGAAGATGCGCCTCGGCTGGGACCACGCCTCGCTCAATGCGCCTGAACTCGCACGGCGCGCGGAAGCGGCAGGCATCCAGATGGTGACGGTGCATGGCCGCACCCGCTGCCAATTCTACAAAGGCGAGGCGGACTGGAACGCGGTTCGCGCCGTGCGCGATGCGATCACCATTCCGCTCGTCGTCAATGGCGACATCGCCAGTTACGAAGACGCGGTGGCAGCACTTGCTGCATCCGGTGCAGATGCGGTGATGATTGGCCGCGGCGCGCAGGGACGCCCCTGGCTGCCGGGACAGATCGCGCGGCGGCTTGCAGGCGGTGCCGTGGAATCCGATCCCGCGCTCGATATGCAACTCGGGTATCTGCGCACGCTCTACGACGACATTCTTTCGCACTACGGGGCCCGCATCGGCCTGCGCCACGCCCGCAAGCATCTCGGCTGGGGTCTGGACGTCGCGGAGCAGGGGGCAGGCGCGGGCATTGACGCCCTGAAGGCATGGCGCGGGAAAATCCTCACCAGCGAGCGGCCCGATGATGTTCACGTGCTGCTCGATCAGGCTTTCAACGCCTTCGCTGGGAGTGCTGCGGCATGAGCCTCGCACCGGATGAGCGAACAGCGAACGGCATCAGCGAAGCGATGCTGAACGCGCTTCCCAATCCGGTGATGCTGATTGCGCCGGATGGGCACGTGGCCGACGCCAACATCGCGGCGGAGGCGTTTTTTGAAACCTCGATCCAGCACCTCAAGCGGCAGTCGCTGAAAGACTTCATTCCATTCGGCAGTCCGATGCTCGGCCTGATCGAACAGGTCCGGCGCGACGGCAATGCCGTCAACGAATACAAGGTCGATCTTTCCACGCCGCGGATCGGTGCGGATCGGCAGGTCGACATTCATGTGGCCCCGCTGCCGGAACGGCCCGGGCATATTATGGTGATGCTGCAGGGCCGCACCATCGCCGACAAGATGGATCGCCAGCTGACCCATCGCAGCGCCGCGCGCTCGGTGACGGCGCTCGCCGCGATGCTGGCGCACGAAATCAAGAACCCGCTTTCCGGTATCCGCGGCGCGGCGCAGCTTCTGGAGCAGGTGGCCACGCCCGAGGATCGCGCACTGACGCGGCTGATCTGCGACGAAGCCGACCGCATCGTGACACTCGTGGATCGCATGGAAGTGTTTGGCGACGAGCGCCCTGTCGCGCGCGGGCCGGTGAACATTCATTCCGTGCTGGATCATGTGAAGCGGCTCGCGCAGTCCGGCTTCGCCCGCCACATCCGCTTTGTCGAGGATTACGACCCCTCGCTGCCGCCGGTGCTCGCCAATCAGGACCAGTTGATTCAGGTCTTTCTGAATCTCGTCAAGAACGCCGCCGAGGCGGTCGCAGATGCCGACGAGCCTGAAATCGCGCTGACAACCGCTTTCCGCCCGGGCGTGCGCCTGTCGATTCCCGGCAAGGCAACGCGCGTGTCGCTGCCGCTGGAGTTCTGTGTCAAGGACAACGGCCATGGTGTGCCGGACGATCTCTTGCCCAACCTGTTCGATCCGTTCGTGACGACCAAGCCGACCGGCAGCGGGCTCGGTCTTGCACTGGTTGCCAAGATCGTCGGCGACCATGGCGGCATTATCGAATGTGAATCTCAGCCGCGGAAGACGATCTTCCGCGTGTTGCTGCCGATGTTCAACTCAACCCAACCCCACAGCGACGGGGAAGCCGCGGGAACGGCCTCCAGACGCGATAGCGCCATATGAGGAAGATCCATGCCAGCAGGTAGCATTCTAGTCGCCGACGATGACACCGCGATCCGCACCGTGCTCAATCAGGCGCTAATCCGCGCCGGATACGAAGTCCGCCTGACCAGCAACGCCGCGACGCTGTGGCGCTGGGTCAATCAGGGCGAGGGCGACCTCGTCATCACCGACGTGGTGATGCCGGACGAGAATGCCTTCGATCTTCTGCCGCGGATCAAGAAACTGCGGCCGAACCTGCCGGTCATCGTCATGAGCGCGCAGAACACCTTCATGACTGCGATCCGCGCCTCCGAGCGTGGGGCGTACGAATATCTGCCGAAGCCGTTCGACCTGAAAGAGTTGATCGCCATCGTCGGCCGCGCGCTGGCGGAGCCGAAAGAACGTCCTGCGGGGGCTGCGGACGAGGGCGAGTTCGACGCCATTCCGCTGGTCGGCCGCTCGGCTGCGATGCAGGAAATCTACCGCGTGCTGGCGCGGCTGATGCAGACCGATCTCACCGTGATGATCACCGGCGAGTCCGGCACCGGCAAGGAACTGGTGGCGCGCGCGCTGCACGATTACGGCAAGCGGCGGAACGGACCGTTCGTCGCCATCAACATGGCGGCGATCCCGCGTGACCTGATCGAGTCAGAACTGTTCGGCCATGAACGCGGTGCCTTCACCGGCGCCAATACCCGCGCCACCGGCCGCTTCGAGCAGGCGGAGGGCGGCACGCTCTTCCTCGACGAAATCGGCGACATGCCGATGGAGGCGCAGACGAGGTTGCTGCGTGTGCTGCAGCAGGGCGAATACACCACTGTCGGCGGCCGCACCGCGATCAAGACCGACGTGCGGATCGTCGCGGCCTCCAACAAGGACCTGCGCATCCTGATCCAGCAGGGCCTGTTCCGGGAGGATTTATTCTTCCGTCTCAACGTCGTGCCGCTGAGACTTCCACCTCTGCGCGAACGTATTGAGGATCTTCCGGACCTCGTCCGGCACTTCTTCGCTCTGGCGGAGAAGGACGGCCTGCCGCTGAAGAAGCTCGATACGCAGGCGTTGGAACGGATGAAGCAGCACCGCTGGCCCGGCAACGTGCGCGAGCTTGAAAATCTCACGCGCCGTCTCGCCGCGCTGTACCCGCAGGACGTCATCACCGCCTCCGTCATTGAAGGCGAACTCGCCCCGGCAGCTGCCGGGGCCGCCGCAGGCGCCGGGCCGCAGAAGGTCGAAAACCTCGGCGGCGCGGTCGAGAGCTATCTCGCGGCGCATTTCGCCGGCTTCCCTAATGCACTGCCACCGCCCGGCCTTTACCACCGGATTTTGCGTGAAATGGAGGTGCCGCTGCTGACCGCCGCACTGGTGGCAACCCGCGGCAACCAGATCAGGGCCGCCGACCTGTTGGGGTTGAACCGGAACACCTTGCGCAAGAAGATCCGCGATCTCGATATTCAGGTCTACCGCACCGGCTAGGATGCCTTTGATCGGGACATTTTGCCGTTGGATAGGCAAAAGTGCCGCTGAGAGCGCCTAGGAATTGTCGCAATTCGGCAACATTGTGATATGAATGCATCACTGATGCGGTTATGCCGCATCCGTTCATCTCACCTTGCACCCCTCGGGCATGACCGCTTCAGAGACTTCGGCCTCGATCGAACCTCGTTCTGCCGAGCCCCAGGGCCGGCGGCTGCGACGGCTGCTGATGCCGGTCGCGGTTGCGCTGGCGTTGATCTCAGCGTTCCTGACCTTCGTGGTGTTGACCGGCCTGACGCCAATCGTGCCGAGCCATCCGGTGGTGATCGGCTTCCTGCTCATCAATGCCGCGACCATCCTTCTGCTGGTGCTCATCATCGGCCGGGAAATCTGGCTGGTGGTCCAGGCCCGGCGGCGGGGCCGGGCAGCGGCGCGGCTGCACGTCCAGATCGTCGCTCTGTTTTCGGTGATCGCGGTGCTGCCGGCTGTGCTGGTGTCGGTCGTCGCCAACGTCACGCTTGATCGCGGCCTGGACCGTCTGTTCTCCGGCCCGACCAAGGCCGTGATCCAGAACTCGCTGACCATCGCCAACGCCTATCTCTACGAGCACGCCCAGCTGATCCGCGGCGACGTGCTCGGCATGGCCAACGACCTCAACAATGCACGGCCGCTGTGGGATCAGGACCGCCAGAGCTTTCGCAATGTGTTGACGCAAGACGCCAAGACACGCGACCTGCCGGGCGCGATGATCATCGACAAGAACAGCAATGTTCTTGAAACCGCAGCCAACGGCATCACCCAAAGCTTCATCACGCCAGCACCGGACTTCCTGAAAAACGTCAACGAAGACGATCCGCAGATCGGTGTCTTCATCCAGCAGAATTATGTTGCAGCGGTCATCCGGTTGCGCGCGTTTCAGGACACGTTCCTGTATGTAGCCCGGTTGCTCGATCCGCGCGTGGTCGCGCAGCTGCGGCAGACGCAGGCGAGCGTCGCCGAATACAGCGAGCTTGAATCGCGCAAGCTCGGTATTCAGGTCGCCTTCGCGCTGATGTTCACCGTGATCGCGCTGACGGTGCTGATGTCGGCGGTGCTGATCGGCCTGAATTTCTCCAATCGTCTGGTCGCGCCGATCAGGCGACTGATGAGCGCGGCCAATCTGGTCTCGACAGGAGACCTGCACGTGCAGGTGCCGGTAATCAAGTCCGAAGGCGATCTCGCGAACTTAGGCGAGACATTCAACAAGATGACGCAGGAGCTGCGGACCCAGCGCAACGAATTGGTGAGCGCCAGCAACATGATCGACAGCCGCCGCCGCTTCATCGAGGCGGTGCTGTCGTCGGCAAGCGCGGGCATCATCGGTGTCGATGAAAATGGCACCATCGGCATCCTCAACCGGTCAGCGGAAAAGCTGATTGGCCTCGTCGAGACCGAAGCAGTCAATCACCCGCTGTCCGAGGTCGTGCCCGAACTGAACGAATTGATGGCGAACGCCAAGAGCGGATCGCACAGGCTGTTGCAGGGCGAGATCGAGATCAACCGCGCCGGCGTCGCGCGCAATCTGTCCGTCCGCATTACAGCCGAGCAGTCCGGGCAGGCGCAGGAAGGCTACATCATCACGCTCGACGACATCACCGAACTGGTGTCCGCTCAGCGCACCTCCGCGTGGGCCGACGTCGCCCGCCGCATCGCTCATGAAATCAAAAACCCGCTGACGCCGATCCAGTTGTCGGCCGAGCGCATCAAGCGCAAATTCGGCAAGACCATTGTCGAGGACCGCGCGGTGTTCGATCAATGCACCGACACCATCGTGCGGCAGGTCGATGACATCCGCCGCATGGTGGATGAATTCTCCAAGTTCGCGCGGATGCCGAAGCCCGTGATCGAAGGCGAGGATGTCGCCGACACCGTGCGGCAGGCTGTGTTCCTGATGCGCGTCGGCCATCCCGATGTCGATATAGAGGCCGACATTCGGCAGGAACCGATGCGGGCCAATTTCGACCGCCGGCTGATTTCGCAGGCGCTCACCAACATCATCAAGAACGCCACCGAGGCCATCGGCGCGGTGCCGCCGGAGGAACTCGGCAAGGGCCGGATCGATGTGGCCGCCGCTCAGGAAGATGAAGACATCATCATCGACGTGATCGACAACGGCATCGGCTTGCCGAAGGAAAGCCGCGCACGGCTGCTTGAGCCCTACGTCACCACCCGTGAGAAAGGCACCGGGCTCGGCCTCGCCATCGTCGGGCGCGTGCTCGAAGACCATGGCGGCAAGATTGAATTGAACGACGCCTCAAACATCAAGCCGGGGCAAAGGGGCGCATGGGTAAGGCTGCGCTTCGCCGTCTCCGGCCGCCCGAAAGACGCCGACATAAAGACCAGCGATACGCCACAAAAGACAGAAACAGCGGAAGTAATCCATGGCGAATGACATTCTCATCGTTGACGACGAAGCCGACATCCGCGACCTCGTCGCCGGCATTCTCGACGACGAAGGCTACAAGACGCGCACCGCGCGCGACAGCGACACCGCGATGGCGGAAATTTCCGCTCGCCGTCCGAACCTGATCTTCCTGGACATCTGGATGCAGGGCAGCAAGCTCGACGGGTTGCAGCTGCTCGAACAGATCAAGAAAGACCATGCCGATGTGCCGATCGTGATGATTTCGGGTCACGGCAACATCGAAACCGCCGTCGCTGCGATCAAGCGCGGCGCGTATGATTTCATCGAAAAGCCGTTCAAGGCAGATCGTCTGGTGCTGGTCGCCACGCGTGCGCTGGAAAATTCGCGGCTGAAGCGCGAGGTTCGCGAGTTGAAGCAACTCGCGCCGTCCTCGGGCTCGCTGGTTGGCAAGTCGCCCTGCATGAACCAGTTGCGTCAGACCATCGACCGCGCTGGCAAGGCGAACAGCCGCATCATGATCGTGGGGCCTTCGGGCGCGGGCAAGGAACTGGTCGCACGCACGCTGCACAATCTGTCGAGCCGGGCGTCGGGGCCGTTCGTCGTCATCAACGCGGCCGCAATCACGCCGGAGCGGATGGAAGTCGAGTTGTTCGGCGTGGAGCTTGCCGACAGCGAAACCGGCCGCAAGGCAGGCGCGCTAGAAGAGGCACACGGCGGCACGCTGTTCATCGACGAGATCGCCGACATGCCGCGCGAGACGCAGAACAAAATCCTGCGCGTGCTGGTCGATCAGACCTTCCAGCGCGCCGGCGGCACCACCAAGGTTAGCGTCGATGTCCGCATCATCTCGTCCACCTCGCGCAATCTGGAAGCAGAGATTGCGGAAGGGCGTTTCCGCGAAGATCTCTATCACCGGCTTTCGGTGGTGCCGATCCGGGTGCCGCCGCTCTCCGAGCGCCGCGAGGATATTCCCGAACTCGTCGATTATTTCATGGACCAGATTTCAGGCACCACCGGCCTGCCGAAGCGCAAGATCGGTGAGGATGCGATGGCGGTGCTGCAATCCCATGTCTGGCCGGGCAACGTCCGCCAGTTGCGCAACAACATCGAGCGGGTGATGATTCTGGCCGGCGGCGATCCCGAGGCCAGCATCACCGCTGACATGCTGCCGCAGGATGTCGGCTCGATGATTCCGACCATGCCGACCGGCGTGAACGGCGAGCACATCATGGGCCTGCCGCTGCGCGAAGCCCGCGAGGTGTTCGAGCGCGATTACCTGATCGCACAGATCAGCCGCTTCTCCGGCAATATCTCGCGCACGGCCGAATTCGTCGGCATGGAGCGGTCCGCGCTCCACCGTAAGCTCAAGGCGCTGGGAGTCGGCTGAGCGATGGCGCGGATTGCTTACGTCAACGGCAGCTATCGCGATCTGCGCGATGCGGCCGTCAACATCGAGGACCGCGGCTACCAGTTTTCCGATGGCGTCTACGAGGTTTGCGAAATCCGCAACGGCTCGCTGGTCGATCTGCCCCGGCACATGGCGCGGCTGAAGCGTTCGCTCGGTGAAATCCGCATTGCGATGCCGATGGGTGAGGCTGCGCTCGCAGCCGTGATGCACGAGGTCGTTCGTCGCAACCGCGTCCGTTATGGCTTGATCTATCTGCAAATCACGCGCGGGGTCGCGCACCGCGATCACGCATTCCCGTCTCCTGCGGTCAAGCCGAGCCTAACAGTCACCGCGAAAAGCCTCAGCTTCGCGAAGAATCAGGCGATGGCCGCTCACGGCATCGCCGTCGTCACGCTGCCGGAAAACCGCTGGCCGCGCGTCGACATCAAATCGGTGTCGCTGTTGCCGAACGTGCTCGCCAAGCAGCAGGCCAAGGAGCAGGGCGCTTATGAGGCGTGGTTCGTCGACCGCGACGGCTTCGTCACCGAGGGCTCATCCAGCAATGCGTGGATCGTTACCAAATCGGGGGCGGTCGTCACCCGCTCGGCTGAGAGCGGAATTCTTCCCGGCATCACCCGTGCGGTTCTCATGGACGTGCTGGCCGCGCTGCAAATCCGGCTGGAGGAACGCCCCTTTACGCCGCAGGAGGCCCATGAAGCCGCCGAGGCGTTCGTGACTGCCTCGACCCAGATCGTGATGCCGGTGGTCAAGATCGACGGACAACCGGTCGGAACCGGTACTCCAGGGCCGATTGCGCTGAAACTCCGCGACCATTTCCATGGTTTTTCGACGTTTTCTTGAGATTTTGGACCAATTTAGACCGATCTGCCCATGATGTGGCCTTGCCTAACCTTTGGGCCTGCCCTTTAATCGCCGCGCAACACCCGGAGGGGGATCTCAGGGGGTGCACTCGCTCGCAAGAAATGCGTGGCGGGATAACAAGAAACAGCTCCGACTGCGGAAAAAATAACAATGGCAGCCGACCGCGCACAGAATCTGCAAGACACCTTCCTCAACCACGTTCGCAAATCCAAAATACCGCTGACGATCTTTCTCGTGAACGGCGTCAAGCTGCAGGGCATTGTCACCTGGTTCGACAATTTCTGCCTGCTGCTGCGGCGCGACGGTCACTCGCAGCTTGTCTACAAGCATGCGATCTCGACCATCATGCCTGGCGCACCGATTTCGCTGTTCGAGGGCGGCGAGGACGCTCCAGCTTGAGGACTTTGATTGGACCCGCATAGTTTCGGCGGGGCAGCCGACCGGCCGGGTGAGGGGCAACCGGCACAGGGACGAACGGCGGGCCGGGTGCTCGTTGTCGGCCCGTATCGGCGCATGCGCCATGGCAGCGCCGACCTTGCATCCGGCAACGACGCCGTCCGCGATCCGCAGGCCCGCCTCGATGAAGCGATCGGCCTTGCGGGGGCGATCGATCTCGTCGTCGCCGAGGCCGTGATCGCGCCGCTGTCCGAGATTCGTCCCGCAACCTATCTCGGCAAAGGCAAGGTCGAGGAAATCCTCGGCCTCATCAAGGCGCACGAGGTCGAACTCGTGGTGATGGATTGTGCGCTGTCACCGATCCAGCAGCGCAATCTCGAGAAGGAGTGGAACGTCAAGGTGCTCGACCGCACCGGACTGATCCTCGAGATCTTCGGCCGCCGCGCCAAAACCCGCGAAGGCACATTGCAGGTCGAACTCGCGCATCTGATTTACCAGCGCAGCCGTCTGGTGCGGTCATGGACGCATCTTGAACGACAGCGCGGCGGTTTCGGATTCATGGGTGGCCCCGGCGAAACCCAGATCGAAGCCGACCGACGCATGATCGGCGAACGCATCACCCGAATCGAGAACGACCTGAAGAAGGTGCAGGCGACGCGGCGGCTGCATCGCGCCGGGCGCCAGCGCGTGCCATATCGTGTCGTCGCCCTCGTCGGCTACACCAACGCCGGCAAATCGACGCTGTTCAATCGCCTCACGCGCGCCGATGTGCAGGCCGCCGACATGCTGTTCGCCACGCTCGATCCGACCTTGCGCGCGTTGAAATTGCCGCACGGCGGAAAGGCGATGATCTCCGACACCGTGGGCTTCATTTCCGACCTTCCGACCATGCTGGTGGCAGCGTTTCGCGCAACGCTGGAAGAAGTGATCGAGGCAGACGTCATCCTGCATGTGCGCGACATCTCGCATGAGGACGCCGAGGCGCAGGAGCGCGATGTCGATCACGTACTGCGGCAGTTGAATGTCGATATTGATTCCGGTCAACGCCTGATCGAGGTCTGGAACAAGATCGATTGTTTCTCACCAGAGGAACGCGAGAACCTCGCGCGCATTGCCGCGCGGCGCCCGCCAGAACGGCCATGCTTTCTGGTCTCGGCGGAAACCGGCGAGGGCGTCGATGCGCTGCTCGCAGCCATCGAGGAACGGCTTGCGGCCACACGGATCACGCTTGACCTTCGCATTGACGCCACCGACGGCGCGGGCATCAGCTGGATTCATCGCAATGCCGAGGTGCTCGACAAGCATCTCGATGAAAACCACTTCGACATGGTGATCCGCGTCGACGAGACCAAGCGCGATATTGCCATTGTGCGTTTCGGCGCGGTGCCGCGCGAGCAGGGCGATTGAGGTTTACTCGGTGTTGCTCTTTTCGCGCGCCTTGGCTTCGCACCACAGCTCTTCCATGTCATCGAGCGTTGCCCGATCGAATGGCACGCCCTTCTTCGATAATTCCCGCTCGATATAATTAAAACGGCGCTCGAACTTCGCATTGGCCGCCCGCAGCGCCATGTCCGGATCGGCCTTTGCGTGACGCGCGAGGTTCACCACGGCAAACAGGAGGTCACCGGTCTCCGATGCGATTTCATCCGCATCACCGTCGTCAAGCGCAGCTTCGATCTCGTCGGCTTCCTCACGAATCTTGGCCAGCACCGCGCGCGGATCGTTCCAGTCGAATCCGACGGTCGAGGCTTTTTCCTGAAGTGCTAGCGCATGAGCCAGCGCGGGTTGCCCAGCCTTGACGGACGCGAGCAGGGACGTTGGCGCCTCGCCACGATGCGCCGCGCGCTCGGCTTTCTCCTCGGCTTTGATCCGGCCCCATGACTCTTTCACCTCCGCCGGTGACATGCGCCCGGCCTTCTCGCCGAACACATGCGGGTGGCGGCGGACCATCTTGGTGACGATGGCATTGACCACGTCGCCAAAAGCAAAAGTACCTTGCTCTTCCGCCATCCGGGCGTGAAACACCACCTGCAGCAGCAGGTCGCCCAATTCCTCCCGCAGGTCGCCGAGATCGTGACGCGCGATCGCATCCGCAACCTCATGGGCCTCCTCGAGGGTATAGGGCGCGATCGTCTCGAACGTCTGCTCCAGATCCCACGGACAGCCTGTGACAGGCGTTCGCAACGCGGCCATGACTTCAAGAAGAGCGGCAATGTCGGTCGGGTTCGACGGCGGTTTCATGGGACACCGGAGTGATGACGGATGTCTCTCTATGCCGCATCGGCCAGCATCCGCCCAGCCTCAATCCTGCGTCTGACCGGGATATTCCACGGTTGGCGGGACCCATTCCGGATGATAGATCGAGGCATGGAGAAAACACTCGAAAACGCCGCGCTGGTGCTGTTTTCCGGCGGGCAGGATTCTGCGACCTGTCTCGCATGGGCTCTGTCACGCTTTGAGCGTGTCGAAACCCTTGGCTTCGATTATGGGCAGCGCCACGCCATTGAACTGGAATGCCGCGCGGCGCTGATCGAAGGGTTCAAGGCGATCAAGCCGGAATGGAAGGCGCGACTTGGCGAGGCCCATACGCTCGCCATTCCGACGCTGGCCGAAATTTCAGACACCGCGCTGACGCGCGACATCGCCATCGAGATGGAAGAGGGCGGCCTGCCCAATACGTTCGTGCCCGGACGCAATCTCCTGTTTCTCACCTTTGGGGCTGCGCTCGGCTACCGCCGTGGTATCCGCCATATCGTCGGCGGCATGTGTGAGACGGACTATTCCGGCTATCCGGATTGCCGTGATGAAACGATCAAGTCACTGAACGTTGCGCTCAATCAGGGAATGGGCCGCGATTTTGAACTGCATACCCCGTTGATGTGGCGCGACAAGGCGCAGACCTGGGCCCTGGCACACGAACTCGGCGGCGACGCCCTGGTGCAGCTCATCATCCAGCAGTCGCACACATGTTATCTCGGCGAGCGCGGCGCGCTGCATGAATGGGGTTACGGCTGCGGCAAGTGCCCCGCGTGCCGGCTGCGAGCTGCGGGATGGGACCGCTACGCGGCCTCATCGGCGTAAAGGCCAATCGCCGTTCCCGGCAACTCAATCCAGCCCTTTAAGCTTCTTGCAGGATGTTGCCGATGTCGATGATATTCTCACGAGGTCGAGAACCGACCGGCTGAGTTTCAAATCCCGCTTGGTGAGAAAGCGCAGCGTGGCGCGCGGGTGGGATTCGCAAAATTGCGACAACGTAGCGGCGGTCGCCGGGATCGTATCCTGCTTCGGCGTGACGGCGATGCCGCCGTCTTTCAGCATGTAGGCATTTTTCACGTTCGGCATCACGGCCGTCGCAGAGCATATCTTGAACAGGTTGGCATAAGCCGCAACCGGCATCACCAGATCGCCGGCCATGCCGCCCAGAAGATATTCCCGACTCTTCATGCAGCCATCTGCGGCGAATGCCGATTGGCAGCCGATGAAAAATACGGCACAGGCGAACAGCAGTCTTCGCATGGCTTAGTGCATCAAGGGATGCCGCGCATTCGCCGCATCTTCAAACAGGGGAGCCAATCTTACAATGCCTTGCCCAGGCTCGTGATGGAAAGCCGGGGAATACGGCAAACCATAGGTTTCGCCTGCACAGCGGCGCCATGACATCTCGTGCGCGTGCAACTTGGCGGCGTTCGCAAGCTCGATCCGCAAGCCGCTATCGACCGTCATCCGTAAAATCGCATCGGCCACGCTGTCCGGCTCTGCTGCTGTCAGCAGGCCCGTCGTGCCGCTCATCACCGCGTCGGAGACGCCGCCGATCGCGGCGGCCACGCTCGGCAATCCGCACGCCGCAGCCTCCAGATAGACAAGGCCAAATCCTTCGACACGGCCCGATGCATCAGGCACGCCGGTCAGGCAAAAGAAGTCTGCACCGGAATAAAGATCGCGGATTTCCTCATCCTGCAAAGCGCCGAGCAAACGAACGTCGCAGGGCGATTGATCGACCATGTCGCGAAACTCCTGAACGTAGTCGGCTTCGCCCGGCGGTCCCACCACCAGCCATGTGATGGAGTTTCGAACGACCTCCGGAAGCCGTTCGAGTGCCGCAAGCGTCAGATGGTGTCCCTTTCGCCGGGTAATCCGGGCGACTGTCACCATCGCAATACGGCTCGGTTCAATGCCATATTGCCATCGTGCCCGCGAGCGCCGCTTGCGCGGGCCAAACCAGAAATCGGCAACGCCGAGCGGCACGGCATTGATCTGCGACTTGCCGATCGGAAAACGCTCACAGAACAGATCGCGCGTGAATCCGCTGTTGGCGACCACCTCGACACGCGGGCCGAATACGCCTGCGCCGCGAATGGCAAGCCGCTTGAGCGGCGTCTGCGTTTCGTTGATCTCCGTGCCGTGCACGGTCATCATCATCCGGCCATCGATCTGGTGACGCGACATCGCGACGGGAATGAAGAACGGCCAGTCCGCCGCATGAACAATATCGTAGTACGCCTTGGCAGTTTCGCTGTGCACCAGCCTGATCTTGGCCGGCAGATCGCGCATCGAATGCAGGCCGCCGCGGAAACGCGACACCTTGAACGGAAAGTCGCTGTCATTCGCCGGAGCGCCATAGTCCGGTGCAACCACGGTGACATCCGCACCCAATTCCCAGGCAGCCTCTGCGACGCCGCGCGCATAGGTTCCGATTCCGCCATTGGCTGGCGTAAACTCACTGGTGAGCAGCAGAATTTTCACGGCATCTCCCCGTGCGTTACGCCATAGCGAGCGGGCGGCGCGCGTTCTGGATTTCCTGGTGATAGTGAAACACGCGCGCCAGTTGGGTGCCCGGCGTAAAGCTCTCAATCGATGCGGCGACAGCTTCCGGACGTATCTCGCGATTGGCTATATTTTCCCGCACGGCGAGAAATCGCTCCGTCAATACATCGGCCATGTGTTCCAGCGATCCTTCGCGTGGCACCAGATAACCGCTTGTGCCGTCGTGAATGACCGACTCCAGTTGCGGCAGGTGCATTGCGACGACAGGGCGCCCGATCGCCAGCGTTTCAAGCACACAGCGCGGCATGCCCTCGAATTCCGACGTCAAAATCCCGGCATGCGCCGAGGCGATGGTCGCTGCCATGCCAGCCGCGTCCTTGAAGCCATGGCGGATTGTGATGTCTGCAATCGCGTCAAACTCGGAAAACCGGGTCGGATCACTGGTGCCGACATAGTGAAATTCCAGATTTCCAGCGAGTTTCTCGCGCAGCCGGGCGATGGTCTTGAACATCAGGGGCGGTTGCTTGAACTCATCGAGGCGGCCGGCAAAGATCACCCGGAATGGCAGATCGGCCGAAGGGAAGGGTTGCGGGCGGAATATATCGGTGTTCACCCAGGTCCACAGCGTATCGATCTTCTTTTTTCGGCTCGGATAGGTCTTCTGCAAACGCTCCGTGATGAACGGATTGACGCAGAGAAACTTCTCGCTGGTCGCGATCGCGAAACGCTCGCCCGCATTGTGCACAAAGGAGTATTTGCGCAGCAGCGAATCCATTTTCAGTTTCGGCGCGCCTTCTCCATGAAGCATCTGCACAAAGGGAAGGCGCAGGATGACCGGAAGCCACGAAAATTCCACGCGCCGCAGATCGATGCTGCATTTCCGCGCACGGATCAAATGAGCAATGGCTCGGAAATTTCGCAGCAGGGCCATGAAGAACTGCCCGGTCAGCGACGAACAAATGGTCTTTGCCGCTTCGCGCGCCTGCTCATCCGAGTAACGCAGGATCGGCATGAAATCGAATTGGCGCCCGCGAAAGGAAAGCCGGCGGATTTTTCCGATCTCCAGATCGCCGATAGAATCCACACCGATAAACAGCAGGTCGGTATCCGGCGGATGAAATGTGATGAAGTCGCGGATATAGGTTTCCAGGCCGCCGACCTTCTGACCGCGCGGATCGAACGGATGAATCAGGCATATCTGATAGCGGTGATGCGTGTTGCGCGCACGTTGGGCGAGAGTCACTGTTGATGTCATGCGGGCGTCCTTGTACGAGCACTGACGATCTGAGGAAGCGTTTTGACGAACAGTCTCGGCACAGCCGCGATGCATTTGGCGTAACGCGGCCCGAGACGCCTGGGGTTCTTCAGCATCCGCCAGGCCCATTCGAGACCGACCTTCTGCGTGATCGTCGGCGCACGTCTTTGCGTTCCTGCAATGAAGTCGAGACCGGCGCCGATGCAGAGAAAACCTGTGCTTTCCAGTTTGTCGAGACAGCGCGCGGCGAAAACTTCCTGCTTCGGCGCGCCGAGCGCCAGAAAACACAATCGCGCCCCTGAACGCCGGATGCTCTCGATGGCGAAGTCCGCCTCTGCGGAATAGGGATCGAAATCAGGCCCGGGCGCGAAAAAACCCGCGAAACGAATGCCTTTGTATCGCTGTGAAAGTGTTTTCGCTGTCTCCGCGAGCGTCACGTTGTTTGAGCCAAGAAGAAAGATCGACAGATTTCGCCTCTGCGCTTCCGCGCAAAGCGGCTCGATCAGATCGGCACCTGTGGTGCGCTGAATGCGTGTCCCGAGAAGCCTGCTCAAGACGACAATCGGAAATCCATCCGCTGTCACGAATCTTGCGCGGCGATAAGCACTCCGAAAATCGGCGCGGCGTTCAAGTTGAACGACATGATCGAGATTGAGCGTGCAAACGGAGAACTTCTCACCTCGCTGCGCGGCCTCGATGACGGACGCAATGGCATCCGGCATCGATGGAACATTGATGGAGACCCCATCGACGGTGAGATTGTGACGCGAGCGCGCCAAAGACGTGTCCAACATGTCGATCTCCTGATGACAATTTGTCGGGTACTCGCGCACGGAACGAACACGCATGGCCGGCGTGAACAAACATCAGATCATTTCGATGCTTGATCGTCATCAAAAGGGACCAATGCGACGCAAGCGTGGCATTCGATTCAAAATCTCCGATTATTTCTTTCCGCACATCAGGAGACACATTGATGCAACACATATCTCGACGCGATACGATCGCAACGCTTTCTGGTACGGCGATTGCTTTGTTGTGCGGAACGCAGTCGCGGGCTTCTGCTTCAAACAGTCTTGGCGATATTGCGGCAAGCCGGAATGTGATGTTCGGTGCCGCAGCAGGCAAGGAGATCGATCACGACATCAATTATCGTGACCTCTACACGTCTCAAGCACGCATCGTGACGACCGATACTGCCTTGAAGATGGGCAGTATCGCACCGCAGCCGGGCACAAAGCATTTTGAAGCAGCGGACCGCCTGTTGCAATTTTGCACGACAAATCGAATCCCGATGCGCGGCCACTGTATCATCTGGAACGAATGGGTTCCGCAATGGATACGGAACATGACGACAGCTGAGCGCCGTGCATTTTTCGATGGCTACATCGAAGATGTGGTCAGCCGTTATGTCGGAAAGCTGCAATCATGGGATGTCGTGAACGAACCATTCTGGCCGGGGCATAAGGCACCCGGAGGCTATCGAATGGGCCCGTGGTACGATGCATTCGGGACAGATTATATCCGCCGCGCTTACGAACGCGCAGGCGCCGTCGACAAGACTACCAAATTTGTCCTTAACGAGGCACAGACCGAGCGCGATGACGCGCTTGGGCTTGCAGTTCGCGCAGGGCTGCTCGATCTCGTCAAGAGATTGAAAGATTCCGGCGTTCGTCTCGATGTGGTCGGCCTGCAGGGTCATCTGCAGCCAAAATATCCGCACGATCCAGCACGATTCGCTGAGTTCGTTCACAAGCTCAGTGAGCTTGGTGTCGACATTTACATCACTGAATTCGACGTACGTGACGACACTTTTCCCGATGAAATACCCACCCGCGACGAAATGGTGGCAAAGACAGCCGAGAAGTTTCTCGCCAACATCCTGCAAATCCCGAACGTCAAGGCGGTGATCGCGTGGGAGCTTGCCGACAATTATTCCTTCTATACCGGGATCGCGAAAAAGAAGGATCCGGACACAAAGCGGTTACCGCGTCCGCTGCCGTATGATTCGAATCTGCAGAAGAAGCCTCTCTGGTTCGCGATGCAGCGCGCATTCGCCAATTCACGCAAGGCATAAACTATCCTTATCAACTAGCCTTGGAGCGGTTGCTGGGCGCGGACAATCCACAAGTGGAACAGAGTCCGCGCATAGAAAACAGCAAGCGCCGCCGCATAGACGCTGGCACCTATGGCGATATGGAGCGCAAGCCCTGCGAAGTTCGTAGCTTCCGGCAGCTGATGCAGCACCACCATCATCAGGACCGTCGCAACGCCGGATCGCAGAAGATGCGATACCGGCAGCGTCAGGCCGAATTTCGTAAAGCCGATCAGGAAACTGACCGTCGCAGCTGCGCATGCTGACGCCACCGTTGCAGCCGCGGCACCGACCAGCCCCCAGCGGTGAATGAAGATCACGCTCAGCACAACAGTCACGGCCGCATCGATCGACGACACCACCACCATCAGCCGCGTCCGGTTATGCAGCAAGAATACCTGATCGCCGAAATGAGCGCGCAGATTACGGATCGAGCCCGCCAATGCCGACAGCGGCAAAATCGCCAATGTCGCGGCCTGAAAGGGGGCCGCGATCAAGAGATGAACGATCTCGGTGCGGAGGGAGTAAATCCCGGCGATGCTCGGAACAAGGATCGCGAACAAAAGCGCGCTGTTATCCACGAGCTGATTCATGGCGGCTTTGCTGCCGCCTTGTTCCATATGCTTCACGGCAAGAGGGAAGGCCGCCGCGGTGACAAGCATGGCGGCGACCGCCGCCGCACGCTGGCCGAGTCCGTAGCCGACGGCGAACAGACCCGCTGACGCAACCCCCAACATGTCGTTGAGGATGAAACGCGATGCGTTCAGGCCAACCCAGCCGAGCCCGCCGCCGATAATGATCGGAACGCCATAGTGCAGCGCGTGCCGGAATATCTCGCGATCGATCGGCCACAACCGACTGCTATACCCGATAGAGGGCAGCACAATCAGCGCCGCCAGAAACTGCATCACGCCATAGCCAGTCAGCGGCCATTCGGGCGCCGGACCGAACAAATGAATCAGAAGGAGGCCGAGCAGCAGCCCGGCTGAAGGACCGACGATCTGCTGAATTGAGTAAATGCCGATCTGGTGGCGGGCGCGGGCGCGTTCCCCGATATAAAGATTGAGCGTTCGCGAAATCACATAGCCGACACTGGCGGCGAGAAGAAACGGACTGGCGTCAGGGGCGATGACAATCAGAACGACGCCGACAATCGCAAGGCTCTGCAGAACGCAGGAGGCAAGAATAACAAAGCTTTCCGTGGCATAGAATCGCTGCTCCTCGCCCGCGTTCTCGTAACGCCCGAAGAAACGGAGCGCATATTGCGACCACCAGGATAGAAACCCGATCTGCAGAAATTCATGCGAGGCGGTGACCAGCGTAATGACGCCGAGCGTGTGATCGTTGACGACATGCGTCCAGACGATCATCGCCAGAAGCTGGAACAGCGGGCCGATGATCTGTGCAGGCAGATAAAGAAGGGTGTGTCTCAGCAACATGATCAGGCTCCGATCCAGCGCAGCATTCTGTTCGGAACGAGGTATCGAACACAGATAAGGGCGAGAGTGATCGCAATCGTCGCCGTCGCGAACGTCGCGATGAATCCGGCTACCGGCGGGAGACTATCGAATACACCGTGATCTCGCAGAAACATGACGATGAAGATGTGCCAGAGATAGATGAAGTAACTGCCGGATCCAAGTATGGCGAGCGAAGGCGACACAGGCCGCAACGTGAGCAGCGCGAGGGCGGCGAGGGATGCGTACACAAAAAAAGCCAGCGAATCGTAATCGGCGGCATCGCCGATCTGCCACAGGCGGACACCGGCGTAGATTGCATAGGCGATTGCGACGCTGATGAGCAAAATGGCCTTCTGACTTCGCAGAATGCTGCCGATACGGAATGTCGCGACCAGCAAGCCGAATGCCAGGAAAGTGAACCAGAATGGGATATCGCGCATCCGCACTTCTTCGATAAGGGGTGATGAAAATCCCATTTTCGCGAGCAGCGGATCGAGATAGGCACCGCTCAGAAGGCCAAACCCGATAGCGACGATCAGTAATGTAACGGGAGCGTTGCGATGATCCGATGCGTTGGCAAGCTTGAGAAGCAGCCAGAGCGCCACGGCGCAGCCGACATACACGAATACGTAATAGTAGACGAACACATAAGCCAATCCGAACCGCGCAAGCGTGACGTGAAGACGATGGTCCATATTCGGATTGTGGAGCGCCATATAGGCATAGGCGGCAACAAAGGCGATCATGTAGGGCACGACAGCCGTCATCAAGCGGCGGCCCGGCGGAATTTCTGTCTTTCCCGCAGACATCACACCCGACGCAAACAGAAAGATCGGCACGCATGGCCGCAGCGCGGCATCCAGCATGATTGCCCAACCGGATACGAGCGGCTGGGGCAACGAGTGAATGCCGATCACCATCAGGATGGCGAGACCCCGCATACTATCGATAGTGATGTCACGCGGCTTCGCGGCTGGAATTGCTGTAGTGTCAGCCCATGCTGTCGGATCACCAGTCGCACTCGTCATTTGCATCTGTGGCATCAACGCGTGACGATCGAACGATTTTGAAACGGTGTCGTGTCGCGCTTACATTTGCGCGCCATACGTGCGATCAGCTCAAGAACGGTATCCCGATCGGCTGCTGCGAGACCGTTCCAGCGTTCAAGATTATTCCGCGCTTGTTGAACATGAAGCTGCCTCCAGCCATTCATCGCCACAAGACGCGCAACGCTTGCTGCAGCGGCGGTCGGATTAGCCGGATCGATGTATAACCCTGACTGTCCCAGAACTTCGCGGAACACCTCGGCATCCGGTGCCACAACAGGAAGTCCGCTGTACTGCGCCTCGAGCAACGGAAGGCCGAGGCCTTCATCGTGAGACGTGCAGATAAAGACATCGGCCTTGTCGAGAAGGTCTGCCGCGCCGGAGGCGGTTTGATAACCGTGAAGCGTCACGCCAGGTATCTGCGCAAGCTGATCCCAGTCAGGCCCCCAGCCTCGCCGGCCGACAATGTCCAGTGTGGCATCAGCAAAGCCTTGAGCACGGAGCGAAATCAGAATCCGACCGGCCGCCATGAGATTTTTCCGAGGCTCGACCGTGCCGAGCGCGATCAAGCGAAGGGACGAGGCGCCAGCAGCGCGCTCCGCGCGAATATCATCCGAGACATTGAATACGTTTCGTACTGCTGGACGATAGAGCGTGATCGTCGCATCCCGGCGGCTGTATCGCCGCAATCGCTCGCGCGTCGTCGCCGAATTGGTCAGAAATTGCGGATAAGTCCGCAGCGCCAGCCTGAACGGCGTGGACATATAAAGCCGCGCCCGCCGATTGAGATCGGCACGCCGCGAAATCAGAAAATCGTCATGGAAGTAGGGCAGCACACGGGATGCGAACGGACGCAGCAGCGGGCTTGGCGGAAAACCGGGGCACAACAGGATCGAATCCGATGCTGCTAGTTTCATGGGGAGCTCCAGCGTTTGCCGCGCGATCATCTGGCGCGTTCCCTGCGCGGTCACCGGAATAATCGGCAACGGTGCGAGAGCTTCCTTCGAAAATAGCTCAAGCGTGATCCGCTCAAGTCCGGTCACATGCCGCCCGAGATGGGTATGATCGACGTAGATGGTCATCCCATGCACCTCATCGTGTTGCATGCGCCAGTACGAGGCGCTGTGACGGCCTCACCGGGCGGAATTGACGGTTCTCCGCGCGCTGCCACTCTTTCGGGAGAAGCAGCGTGATGAGAGCGACGAATTGAGCCATTTGAATGTTCTTCGATGAAAAACTCACGGAGCTTGCCGCGATCATCAACATCAGGAAATAGATCGCCCACACACCGCGATCGGACTTGCGGGTGAGGTCGATGAAAAAGCACCAGAGCCCAATCGTCATCAGCAAGGTATGGACGAGTCCAAATTGCGTGATGCACGACACCCAGAAATTCTCGATGCCGTAGTTCAAGCCGAGTTGTGACTGCAGGCCGGTGATGCGGTCCGGATCGGCGCCGAGCAAAAGTTCCGTCCAGTCAAGATAGGACAGAAGATGCAGTGTTGCGTATCTGGCGAGCGCGCTACCCTTATCGGACGAAAACCGTAGCAGCATCTTGTCGAAGATCCCGGAATCGAAAGCAACGACAGCCGCGCCAACAACCAATGAGGCAAGGCACATCGCGACGATGATTCCGGCGAGGGGCATCCGGCTGCCGAAGGCGAAGCGGAGGCTCTTCCATCCGAGAAGACATGCCATCACCGTCAGCGTCACCATCAAGGCCGTTCGCCCGCCGAACACCATCAGCGAGACGAAGCAGAACGCAATCATTGGAATTCTTATAGGCTTGGGAAGGATCGCGGGACGCACCAGCAGCGCCATGACATAGGCCGCGATCAGGCCGGATGCGGTCAACGGATGACCGAGCAGAGCGGCCGAGCGCCATTCACCCAGCACCAGAATGTTGCCGACCGTGAGCGGAATCAGCCGATGGCCTGAAAAATACTCGTAATACCCAAGGATGACATTGAGCAGGATTCCGGCATGAAATGTCCAGGCCAGTACTCGGCGCTGCGAGGCCGTCAGTTGCCAGACCACGAGGCAGATCATCGGCGGCAGCAGGAAAGAGTCGATGATGGTCGTAAACGGCCGCTTGAGAATGACGATCTGGGAGAACAGCGCGACCCAGCACAGAAACAGAACAATCGTCAGCCGTGCGCCGGCGAGGCTTAATAGCAAGTCATCGATCGGCTTGCCGTGACGGATGAGGCAGAGAAAGAAGGCCGCAAAGACGCAATAGCTTGCGAGGTGGACCTTCTCCAGAAAAATGCCGCCGCTGGTAACGTAATGTACCTTCAGATTGGTGAGCATCGACGACGACAGGCAAAGCAGGGCCACGATGGCAAGCAGCATCAAGCCGACGATAGCGGCCTCGATCAATCCGTGAACCGTAGATGAGTGGTCGGCAGACGAAACCCGCCGCACGGCAGGCCTGTACAAACCGGCATGCGCCGGTGGAACGGCAATCACGCCAGCATGGCCATGCGGCCTGAAGCTCGTGACACGCGGCTTCACCGGGCCGCTCCTCCAGCCGCGGCTGCGGAGGAAACGTAAGGCTTCAAATAAGCCGAGCTGCGATAATAGTCGTAAAAGCGCAGACGGCTGAGGTCGACCTGCGTGAGCACCGTTCCGAGAATCCGGTCCGAGACCGGCTCGAGCAATTCCATCATATGAAGAAGGATTTCCTTCGGCGTCTGGTCCCACGCCAGCGCGAGCACGATCCGGTCTGCCAGTTCTGCAAGCGCGCGCCCATCGACGAGCGGGATCAGCGGCGGCGAGTCGATGATGATAAGTTCGTAATGAATCCGCAGCCGATCGATCACGCCGACAATTTCTTCGGAAAACATCAGCTCGGTAATGGTGTTGTCATCGTCGCAGACAGTGGCCGGCAAGATCGACAGGCCAGAGCTACGATCGAACAAAATGGCGCGCTCCAGTGCGATCTCACCTGTCGCAACCTGCATCAGTCCCGCATTGGCGCGCGGACTGACCGCGCGCGTCAGACCGGGATTGCGCAGGTCACCATCGATTAAAAGCGTTTTGACGCCGAGCGAAGCGAATGACAGCGCAAGGTTCGAGGCGAAGGTGGTTTTGCCCTCGCTGTCGAGCGCCGATGTGACGAGAATAACCTTTGCGGACTGGGTCCGCAGCACACGCTGGATCGACAGCCGCGCGGCACGAACCGATTCGGCAAAGAAGGTGCCGGGCTCCTCGATGGCATAACGCATCAGGGGCGGCTGGAGGGATGGCGGCAACAGCCGCATGATATTCGGATCGTAGCCCTTGAGATCAAAACGGCCTCGCTTGGCACGGCTTGCCAGTTCACGCGCACCGATGCGGGGAATGGCGGCGAGGGCTGGGACGCCGGACACCGCCTCGGCCTGTTCCAGCGTCTTGATGCGGCTGTCGAGATAATCGAGCAGCAGCGCCAGCACGAGACCGCTCCCGCCACCAAGCACGATGGCGAGCCCCAATATCAAAAGCGTCTTCGGCGAGGAGGGGCGGAGCGGAACCGTGGCCTTGGTCACGATTCGCGAATCCGGCATCTCCAGGCTTTCCTGCGAGGACGTCTCCTTCGCTCGCGCCAGATAGGATTCATAAAGCGTGCGGTTGGCTTCCGCCTCGCGCTGCAACTCATGGAGGCGAACCTGAGCCTGTCCGGATTCGCTCGAGACGTTCTGCAACTGGTCCAGACTGTCCTGCAGCGATTTCTCGCGAGACTTCGCGACATCATAATCATGCGCCGTGCTTTGCACGATGCGCTTGATTTCCTGATCGATCAGCTTCTGAGTGTCCTTGAGCTGCGCATGCACGCTCGCCACCAGCGGATGCCGGGGGCCGTATTTGCTGGTGAGGTCCGCCTCGTTCTTGGCGATGTCCGCATATTGCGTCCGCAGCTTGGTGATGATGTCGGACGAGATCGCGGCGTTGATACCGCCGGTATCGCCGCCAGCTTTCGAAAGCTGCTGAACCTGCTCGAACTTCGCGCGTGCCTCGGCTGTCTCTGATCGCGCTGCGATGAGCTTGTTGTTCAGATCGGTAATCTGCTGGTCGTTGAGGGTCACGCCTTGTGAGACGGACAGGTTATTGGCCGTCCGAAAATCTTCGACCGCCTTCTCAGAGGCGACCACGCGCGCCTTCAACGAGTTCAATTGCCCATTCAGCCACTTGGCGGCTGTGCGCGTTACATCGAATTTCGCGCGAACCTGTTCTTCAAGATAGGCATCCGCTATCGCATTCGCGATCGTTGCCGCCTTGCGGGGCGATTCCGAGCTGACGTTAATATCGACAAGAAATGTCGTGCCCTGGCGGACGACCTTGAGCCGTTTCCTGAGAATATCGACAGAACGGGTTTGCGCGGCATTGTCCGGCGCGGCTTCCTTGCTATCGCTGCTGAAAAGGCTGCCAATCACGCGCTTGACCGGATCCAGCAAGCCCGGCACAGGTGCGAATTCAGGATCGTCCGTCAGTTTCAGTCTATCGACGACGCGCTGAAGGATCGCAACCGATTGAACCAGCAGCACCTGGCTCTCGATGGTCGCATCGTCGGTGCCATAGCTGGACAGAACGGGCTGGGTGGTATTGTCCATGACATTCGCATGCCGCGGATCGATGACGACCGTCGATGTCGCGGTATAACGTGTCGTCGCCAGCATGACGTAAAGCAGGGCGAGGCCGATGACGGTGGCCGCCACATAGCCAATGGCCGCTGCGCGCCGGCGGAGAATGCGCCCGATCTCACGAAGATCGACGGATGGTCCCGCCGCATCCGCAACGGCAAGCCCGATCTGCTCCGTTCCGGGAGCCATAAGCTCTTCAGAATTGCGCTGTAACATTGATCCCCACCAGATGCTTGTCGTAGCTGAATGCCGGAATGTCGCTCTGCCGATCGGTGTAGCGGTGATAGACGGAAACCGACGCATAACGGCTGAGCATGTATTTCAGGCGCGCGTCGGTCGATATGACCTTGTCTCTTCGCGTCTGCCCGAAGAACTTGTCGTTCTCATATCCGCCGGCCAGCGAGATCACGACGTTGCGCAGCAGCTCGTAATCCGCACCCACTTGAAAAGCGTTGGCGAGGACGCCGGTGGAACTGGTGTCGGAGGTTTCCGTCACGAGTTGCTCGGCCTTGGCATGAATGTCGAGCAGGCGGGTCGGGCGCCACAACAGGCTTGCGTGATAGGATGGCCCGGAAATGGTGCCGATGCCGGGATCGTCAAACCTCTGGCTGACATAGCCGCCGCCGATTTCGCCGCTCAGCAAATGCGTCATCGCGAGCGTCACGCCGGAGAGGGCGCGATAACCATCGGAATCGAGCGTATGGCCGGGCGTGCCGCGAATCTGGCGCTGATTCCCTTCAACCGAGGCAAACCAGCCGAGATATGGCGAAAACGCGTAATCGAGCCGGCCATGAACGGTGTAGATCTGCCCGTCGCGGCCATCCTGATTGATGGTGCTGCCATCCTGCGCGCGCGTGGATTGATAACCGTAGGACTTGACGCCCATGCCGACGGACGCCGCCAGCCGGTTGAATTCCTTGCGGACAGCGACATCGCCCGAATAGAGATTATACGGTGTCGGCGCGACCGCATTGACCGGCGAGCTGAGCGTTCCCACACCCTCGTTCAGATGGGCAACCTGGAAGCTGCCCAGCACCTTGAGGTCGCGGGCGACGTCATACCAGCCGTTTCCTTTCAGGCTGATGTTGTTCTGATTCAGGCTCGAGAACTGGCTGTAGATCGTCGATTGCGCATCGAGCTTCAGGTCGATGCCATGCCGCTCCCAGAGCGTATGCGCGCGCAAGGTCGGCTCCACGACGGCGGCGAAATCGGAATTCTTCGTTGTGTTCGACGAAAACACATTGCTGTCGAAGAACCCGCCGCTGGTGAGCGCCGGATTGAACATCCATGAGCCATAACGAATGCCGACAGGCTCGTAGCCCGGCTGCTGTCGCTTTTTCACCGGCATATCCTCCGGCGGAATGCGATCGGTACTGTTCGGATCGCGGAAATCGGGAAGTGGAGACGACTCGAACACCTGAAGTGCGTTCCATGGCGGCGCCACATCATCGAAATTGAGTGGAACGGCCTGGGCATGAGCATGTGAGACGAACAGCAAGAAGAATGCCGTCGTCGTGGCGACGAAGCAGACGGTGCGATCTTCCGAGATCGCCAGTAATGTGCGAACGCCAGGAGCATTCGAAACCCAACCTGCTTGCATACATTTCATTACTCATCCCTTGCGGGAAATACGCCATACCCGTCGCTGCCCACGCTGTAGGCAACGTCACACCGTCATGCAGATCTATTGAAACGCTTGTGTCAGATGCCCCGTTGTCATGAGTCCATTTTTCCTCACTGACAAATCCGGCTTCTAACGCACCACGCCCGGAAAAGTTTTCGCGGTGCGGAAGAGGATTACGGCAAAGGGACGAGAGTATGGCCACACGACGAAACTCGCGTGGCAATACGCATTGATGATTCAGCGAAGTGTGGTGTCAGAAATATCGCTCGGGGATGCGAATGTTGTCGCCGGGATAAACGAGCACAGGCGCGTTGAGCGTATATTCTTCTTCCCTGCCGACGCCTGCGCGGCGGAGATAGACCTTGTGTTCGTTGGCGCGATAGGTAAATCCGCCTGCGGCAGCAACCGCATCCATGATGGTGAGTCCAACCTTGTACGGATATTCGCCGCTGTTCTTCACTTCACCCAAGATGTAGTAGGGGCGATAGGTCGCGACATCGACATTGACGCGCGGATCACGCACGATGCCCTTTGAAAGGGCAGCGCGAATAGCACCTTCCAGTTGCTTCGTCGTCTTGCCTGCGGCTTGAACACGCCCTGCCAATGGAATCGACACTCTGCCGTTTCCATCGACCTCATATTCGCCGGTGATGTCCGGTTCGCCATAAACCTTGACGCGGACCTTGTCGTTCGGCCCGAGAACATAAGGACCGGACGGCGAGAATGAGGTTTCTGCTCTTACAGCATGGTTCAATGCGAAAAGAGAGACAACGAACGCAGTGAGAACGAACAATGTTATTCGCGGGAGCGAAACGCGGAACCTCATTATTTGTCTCCGATGCATCGAGAAATGAACGGCGACAACTTACGTGGCAAATTTTGGCAAAACCATGTGGAGGCAAGTTCCACTACAACACGATGACCTTCGATCCTTCGATCGCCACACAGGTCAGAACATTCGACATCCACGCGCCGGTATCGATATTGATTCTGTTCGGCAGCAATTCAGGATGAGAAACAGGCGTGTGTCCGTGCACGACAAGCGGGCCGTGGCTCTGCTTGAAATCGAGGAACTCGTCGCGAATCCAATAAAGATCATGCAGGGATTGCTGCGCCAGCGGAATTCCCGGACGCAGTCCCGCGTGAACGAAAAGAAAGTCGCCGCAGGAAAAGCTGTTCTGAAGACAATCCAGAAAGACACGATGCGCTTCAGGAAAAAGATCGATCAGGCGGCGGTGAATGCGGAACTCGGATGCATCGAGATCAGCACGCGACAAGCCATAGGATTCAAGTGTCTGCCGGCCTCCGACATAAAGCCAGGGATGAAGTCCGGCCGGATCGGCGAGAAAAGCTTCCAGCAGCGCCTCATGATTGCCACGCAGACAGACAGCGCGCTTTTGAGCGACGCGCCATGCCAGCGTTTCGATCACTTCTTTCGAATGGGGACCGCGGTCGATATAATCGCCGATATAGACTTCGATCGCAGCTCCTATCGGGCGACGGGCCCGATCATCGTCAATTCGCTGAATGATCTCGCGCAACAGATCGGCGCGCCCGTGAATGTCGCCTACGGCATAGATTCGTGTATCGGGAGGAAGGGCAGGGTCTGAAAATCTCGGCTCGACCAGTTCGTGCTGACGAATCACTGACGAGTTCCAATGCGCACATAAAATGAGCAAGCCGCCTGTGGCGCACGGCAGCTGTCAGAAGAAGAAGTAGCGAACCAGCAAACCGATCGCAATCCAGGCAACGACATTGGCCAGAATCAGTTGATTGCGTAATTTTCGGTCACGCCCTTCGCTCAGCAATGGCCCATCCATCTCCTGAGAAAGCATCGCAGGCTCTCGCTCTGATGGAAATGAAAGCGTTTCATCCGCCTTTGTTTCTTTGGGAAGCCCCATCATCGATTTCAGCGCCGTTTCAAGGCTGTGACCTATTCAGATTATACAATAAATGGCGCTCATTAGCTTTCAGTGAACGGGATTTCTCGACATCGAGGCTTCTGGATCACAGATCATGCTGCGCGAAGCGCGGATTCTTTAAAATACGGCTAGCATCCCGCTGAGAGCATGACCGTTACAACAATTTCGCAACGGAACGATTTCGCGTTTCGCGTAACGCGCTCTCCTCAAATCAAAATTTTCGCAGCGCACGATATTGCCAATGTCGCGACGCAACGATGTCACGATAGATCGTGTCGCTCGCCGTAATTTGCTCAAGAAGTTACGAAAACTTTTAATCCAAGTTGATGCTTCGCAGTCGTATGCGCTGTTCCACTTCGCAGTTGCGAGCATGTCATGAGAGCCACGGAGAGCCCGAGCGATGGTCTCGACTGCTACCGCCCGCTACGCCGATCAAGACAGCAACGTTGCGTCCCTGTGGAAGAACAGGCGATTTATTTCCGCGCGCCCCGTCGAATATGTGGGGCACGGCGCTTACAGGAAGAAACATTCCGCACGGTTATCACGGCGGGAACCGGCCGCCGCACTCTCGAAACGCGCTTTCGACATCGCGGTGGCGAGTCTCACGCTGCTTTTCTTTGCGCCGATGCTGATCGTGATCTCTATTGCGATCAAGGTCAGCTCACCGGGGCCGATTCTGTTTCACCAATACCGCTACGGCTACAGGAACCGGCGTTTCAAGATTTACAAATTCCGCTCAATGCGCACCGATTCAGGAGATCGCAGCGGTATCGCGCAAACCGTGCAGGGCGATCCGCGCGTCACGCGGGTAGGGCGCATCCTGCGAAAAACCAGCCTCGACGAAATCCCGCAGCTCATCAACGTCATCAAGGGCGACATGTCGCTTGTCGGCCCGCGCCCGCATGTGCCGGGAATGCTGGCAGCCAATGTTCTCTATGAGGATCTGGTGCCTTATTACTTCCAGCGGCATATCGCGCGTCCCGGCATCACCGGGCTTGCACAAGTCAGCGGCTGCCGCGGCAGCACTGCGGAAGCCAACAACGCGATCTCCCGGATCGATTACGACCTCGACTACATCGAGAAATGGTCCTTGCGCATGGATGTTGCCATCATCCTGCGCACGGTGCGCCGCGAGTTCATCTCCGGCAGCGGCTACTGATCGAACCTTTCACGTTTTCCATCGCAACAGAGGGGGCGGATCATGACGCCAACAGACAGACTTATCGTGCCTGTACTCTTGTCCGGGGGCACCGGCTCACGGTTGTGGCCGCTCTCCCGGGAAGCCTATCCCAAGCAGCTTCTGTCACTCCTCGGCGAAAAGACGCTGTTGCAGCAGACCGCGATGCGGACATCCGGCAACGGCATGTTCACACGCCCAGTGGTGGTCGCGAATGCCGAACATCGCTTCGTCATCGGCGAACAGTTACGCGAAGCAGGCATCGACGATGCCAAAATCATCCTTGAGCCGACAGGGCGAAACACCGCTCCGGCCGTCGCCGTCGCCGCCTTGATCGTAATGGAGCGCGACCCGGATGCGATCATCCTGGCCACGCCGGTCGATCACTGGATCGGCAACCCGAAAGCGTTTCTCGAGGCGGTCGAACTCGGGCTGAAGGCCGCGCAGTCCGGCAAACTTGTGCTGTTCGGTATGCGCCCGAGCCATCCGGCAACAGGATTCGGATATATCCGTGCGGGTGACGAATTGTCGAAGGATTCCGGTGTTCACGCTGTATCGGGCTTTGTCGAGAAGCCCGACGCGGTGACGGCCGAGGCCTATCTGGCGGACAGCAGGTATTTATGGAACAGCGGCATCTTCCTGCTGCCGGCACGGCAACTGGTCGAAGAACTGCGCACGCATGCGCCGGATGTTCTCGACGCCGCACAGCAGGCACTGGCGGATGCAGCAACGGATCTCGATTTCCTGCGCCTCGACGAAGCCGCATTCAGCCGGGCACCTTCGATTTCGATCGATTATGCAGTGATGGAACACACACAGCATGCCGCTGTCGTCGCCGCCGATTTCGAATGGAACGACATCGGAAGCTGGTCGGCGTTATGGAGCGTCGCCGCCAAGAACACTGCAGAGAACGTCGAGATCGGCGATGTCGTTTCGGAAGACAGCAAGGGGTGTTATCTGCGCGGGGAGGGGCCGCTGGTGGCTGCTCTCGGCGTCGAGAACCTGGTGATCACGGCGACACCCGACGTCGTGCTGGTGACCACCCGCGGCCGCGATCAGGATGTCGGCAAGCTCGTCCAGCGTCTTAAGGCGAACGGACATCAATCGGCAACCCAAACGCCGAACGTGCACCGGCCCTGGGGCTACTATCAATCCATCCACGCCGGCGACCGGTTTCAGGTGAAACGCATCACCGTCAATCCCGGCGCCAAACTTTCGCTACAGAAACACTATCATCGCGCCGAGCACTGGGTCGTCGTCAACGGCACCGCAATCGTGACACGCGACGACGAGGAAATCCTGCTGCGGGAAAACGAATCGATCTTCGTTCCGCTCGGCTGCATGCACCGGCTCGAAAATCCGGGAAAAGTCCCGCTCAACCTCATCGAGGTGCAGTCCGGCGCTTACCTCGGCGAAGATGACATTGTCCGCGTGCAAGACATCTACGCCCGCGTCTGATGCAGCAGAGGACATCACCATGCAAATGACTCAGGCAACCAAGCGCGCCGTGAAAGAAGCGTTCCCGGAACTGTGGCTCCGCTGGCATTTTTCGCGGCGGCCCAAATCCGCCGAACGCGAGCTGCTCTATCTGCACAAGATGATTCCGCCGGCTTCAATCACGGTCGATGTCGGCGCGAATTGCGGACTTTACACGCGCGAGCTAGCCAAACTCTCGAACCGCGTTCACGCATTCGAACCGTCGCATGAGATGGCTGCGCTGCTGCGACGAACATCGGCGCCGAACACGGTCGTGCATGAAATCGCGTGCTCGGACCGGGCAGGGCATACAGCATTGTTCATTCCCGAGGGCGATAACGGGCCGGTCTATGGCCTCGCTTCGCTTGAATTCGACGGGGATGACGGCCGATCGGCAGCCTCGCTGCATTCGAGGCCGGTCAGAACCGCGCGCCTCGATAATCTGGTCGAAGACGAAGTTGCATTCGTTAAAATCGACGTCGAAGGCCATGAGCTAAGAACACTCTACGGCGCTTCCGGGCTGATCGAGCGTTGCCAGCCGATTTTCCTTGTCGAGGCGGAAGACCGGCATCGCCACAATGCCACAAGCTCGGTGTTCGACTTCTTCAAAGAGCGGTCGTATCGCGGCTTTTATCTCGACGACGATCGCGTGCATCCCGCCGACGAATTCGATCCCGTTCTTCTTCAAGACCCTTCGGCGCTTCTGCCGGACGGCGGCCGCAAGGCAGGGCGCTCCTACGTCAATAATTTCTTCTTCTTCCCCTCCCGCATGAACGGCCAAGCTGTTCTGCAGAACGCCATCCGCTAACCCAGCACCAAGCTGCTGCTCCCGCGGCGGCGATCACATCGGGGCAATTCTCAATGCGTATAGCAATGATCGGAGCCGGCTATGTCGGCCTGGTATCCGGCGCGTGTTTTTCCGATTTCGGCCATCAGGTCGTATGCGTCGATACCGATACGGCCAAGGTCGAGGCACTCAATGCCGGTGAAATTCCCATTTTCGAGCCCGGACTGGATGAACTGGTCGCACAGAACCGGAAGCAGGGACGCCTGAGTTTCGTCGGTGACATCGCGCAGGCCACAAAAGATGCGGAGGTCATCTTCATCGCGGTCGGCACGCCGTCGCGGCGTGGCGACGGCCATGCGGACCTCAGTTACGTCTATGCGGCGGCCAGGGATATTGCCGCCTCGCTGAACAAGTTCACCGTCATCGTCACCAAATCGACGGTGCCGGTCGGGACGGGTGACGAGGTCGAGACGATCATCCGCGAGATGCGGCCGGATGCGGAATTTGCCGTGGTATCTAATCCTGAATTCCTGCGGGAAGGGGCCGCCATCCGGGATTTCAAGCACCCGGACCGCATCGTGATCGGCACCAGCAATGAGCGCGCCCGCAAGGTCATGGGTGAGGTCTACCGCCCGCTGCACCTCAATGCCTCGCCGATCCTGTACACCGACCGGCGCACCGCCGAGCTGACCAAATACGCGGCGAATTCCTTCCTCGCCACCAAGGTCACTTTCATCAATGAAATCGCGGATCTGGCAGAGAAAGTTGGAGCCAATGTTCAAGATGTTGCGCGCGGAATAGGGCTCGACAATCGCATCGGCATGAAGTTCCTGCACGCCGGTCCCGGCTTCGGCGGTTCGTGCTTTCCCAAGGACACGATGGCACTCATCAAGACGGCGCAGGACAACGAGGCGCCGGTCCGCATCGTCGAGACGGTCGTGGCCGTTAACGATCAGCGCAAGCGCGCGATGGCCCGCAAGGTCGCCAATGCCTTCGGCGGCAATCTGCGTGGCAAGGCCGTCGCCGTGCTTGGCGTGACATTCAAGCCGAACACCGACGACATGCGCGATGCGCCGTCGATTCCCTTGATCACGGCCTTGCAGGACATGGGCGCCGAAATCCGTGTCTACGATCCGGTCGGCATGGATCAGGCGAAAAAGGTCTTCGAGAACGTCACGTTCTGCGACAGTCCATATGAATGCGCGAAGGCATCACATGCGTTGGTCATCGTGACCGAATGGGAGCAATTCCGGGCGCTCGATCTGAAAGCGTTGTCGGCGACCATGGCAACGCCGGTCGTGGTCGATCTGCGCAACATCTATTCGCCGGACGATGTGACCAGTAACGGGCTCCTGTATTGCGGCGTCGGAAGACCGCAGCCGGCGGCTTACTAGAGCAGCCGGTAGAGCCGGAAAGACAGGCAATCAGGGCCAAAAGCGGCCGGCGGAGGTCGGCCTTGGCCGCACCTCTAGCCATACCCATAATTCGCATAAGGTATATTATGGAATATATTTATATGGTCAGATTTGTAGACAATTCAAAGGATTGGGCTAAACGGCTTACACAAGCTGCAAGCTATGGCTCCAGCTCGAGCCGCATTCCGTCATAGCCCGGCACCACACCGGCCGGCAGTTTGCTCCGCAATTCCTCGTAATCGAGATCCGCGTGCATGTTGGTGATGACGGCGCGGCGCGGCTTGAAACGGTCGATCCAGCGCAGCGCATCGTCCACGCAGAAATGGCTCGGATGCGGCCTGTAGCGCAGGCCGTCGACGACCCACAGATCGAGGCCTTCGAGCGCAGGAAAGCTGTCCGGCGGAATGTCGTTCAAGTCGGGCGTGTAGGCGGCATTGCCGATGCGATAACCGAGCGCCGGAATGCTGCCATGCTGAACCGGGAAAGCGGTCAGGGTGATTGGACCGCCCTTCCCGTCGATCGTCTCGCTTTCGCCGGCCTCGATCGAGCGCCGCTCGAGGATCGGCGGATAGCTGCTGCCGGGCGGCGACTCGAAGCAGTAGGAGAACCGCTGGTTGATGTCGTTGGCGGTGGACTGATTGAGGTAGGTCGGAATCCGCCGCTTCTGGTGCAGCACCACGGAGCGCAGATCGTCCATGCCGTGGGTCTGGTCGGCGTGCTCATGGGTCAGGAACACGGCGTCGATGTGATCAACATTGGCGTCGATCAACTGCTCGCGCAGATCGGGCGACGTGTCGATCACCACGCGCGTGGTGCCATTCTCGCCAATGCGCTCGACCATCGCCGAGCAGCGGCGGCGGCGGTTCTTCGGGTTCGCAGGATCGCACGCGCCCCAGCCAAGTGCCGGACGCGGCACGCCGGCCGACGACCCGCTGCCGAGAATGGTCAGAACAAGGCTCATGCGGCGGCACCAGCCGGGCGCGGCACCTTGTCGAAAAATCGGAAGAAATTCTCCGTGGTCTGGCGGGAGATTTCCTCGAACGACATGCCGCGCAGTTCCGCCAGCGCCTTTGCGGTTTCGGTGACGAACGACGGCTCACAGCGTTTGCCGCGATATTTGCCGGGCGCAAGGAAGGGCGCGTCGGTCTCCACCATGATGCGGTCGAGCGGGATTTCGGCTGCGACATCGCGCACGTTCTGGGAGTTCTTGAAGGTCAGAATGCCCGTGAACGAGACATAGAGGCCGTGCGCGACGGCCTTCTTCGCAAGGTCCAATCCGCCGGTGTAGCAATGCAGAACGGCGCGGAAAGGCCCCTTTTCCATTTCCTCGTCGAGAATGCGGCCGCAATCCTCGTCCGCCTCGCGGGTATGAATCACCAGCGGCAAGCCGGTTTCACGCGCCGCCGCGATATGGATGCGGAAGCCGCGCGCCTGCGCTTCGGGCGATGAGTTTTTGTAGAAGTAATCGAGCCCCGCTTCGCCGAACGCCACGGCCTTGGGATGACGCGACAACGCGATCAATTCCTCAGCCGGAATACCGTCTTCTTCATCGGCCTGATGCGGATGGGTGCCGACCGAGAAATACACGTTCGGGAACCGCTCCGCGATGGCCTGCAATCCAGCCACGCGCTTCACCCGCGTCGAGATCGTGACGATACGCCCGACGCCTGCCGCCTCCGCGCGCGCCACGACCGCATCGAGTTCATCTGCGAAATCCGGAAAATCGAGATGACAGTGGCTGTCGACAAGCATCACGCTTTGGCCGCGGGTTCGGTTGGTTCAACGTAACGCGGGAAAACCGGCGCGGGCGGCGGAAGCGGCGTGCCGGGCGCAATGCGTGCCGCGAGCGCCGCGAAATCGCGTGCCTCGGCCGGAACCGCGAGGCTATCAAGCATCTTCGCCATCGCGCCGGGCATCACCGGTTGCGCCAGAATGGCGATCTGGCGCACCACCTCGGCCGTGACATACAGCACCGTTTTCTGGCGCGCCGGATCGGTCTTCGCCAGCGCCCATGGCGCCTCGCCCGCGAAGTAACGGTTGGCTTCGGCCACCACGGCCCAGATCGCGTTCAGCGCGACATGAATCTGCTGCATTGCCATCGCCTCGCGCGCCTGCACTAGCATGGCGTCGGCTTGCGTCAGGATCGCGTTGTCGTTGTCGGTAAAAGCGCCCGGCTCCGGCACCATGCCGCCGTGCTGCTTGCCGATCATCGACAACGAGCGTTGCGCAAGATTGCCGAGATCGTTGGCGAGGTCGGCATTGGTGCGCGCGACGATGGCCTCGTGATTGTAATTGCCGTCCTGCCCGAACGGTACCTCACGCAGCAGGAAATACCGGAGCTGATCGACGCCGTACTGATCCGCGAGGTTGAAAGGATCGACCACGTTGCCGACCGACTTCGACATCTTCTCGCCGCGGTTGAACAGGAAGCCGTGGGCAAACACGCGCTGCGGCACCGGAATGCCCGCCGCCATCAGGAACGCAGGCCAGTACACCGCATGGAAGCGGATGATGTCCTTGCCGATGATGTGCACATTCGCCGGCCAGTATGCCCAGTTGGCGTCGTTCTCGTTGGGGAAGCCGATGCCGGTGATGTAATTGGTCAGCGCATCGACCCACACATACATCACATGCTCGGGATCTTCCAGCACCTTCACGCCCCAATCGAATGTGGTGCGCGAAATCGACAAATCCTTCAGTCCGCCTTTGACGAAACTGACAACTTCGTTTTTACGCGAATCCGGCCCGATGAAATCGGGCTGGTTCTCATAGAGCCTCAGCAGCCTGTCCTGGTAGGCGGAGAGTTTGAAGAAATAGCTCTTCTCCTCCACCCACTCGACCGGCGTGCCCTGCGGTCCGCGTCGCACCTTGTCCTCGCCGACAACGGTTTCGTCCTCGGCGTAATAGGCCTCATCGCGCACCGAGTACCAGCCCGCGTAACTCGACAGGTAGATGTCGCCGTTGGCCACCATTCGCCGCCAGATTTCCTGGGTCGCGGCGTGATGGGCGGGCTCCGACGTGCGGATGAAGCGGTCGAAAGAAATGCTCAGCCGCTGATCCATCTCCTTGAACCGCGCCGCGTTGCGCGTCGCCAGCTCGTGCGGCGTCATGCCCTCCTTCTGCGCGGTCTGGATCATCTTCAGCCCGTGCTCGTCGGTGCCGGTCAGGAAGAACACATCCTTGCCATCGAGGCGCTGGAAACGCGCCAGCGCGTCGGTCGCAATCGCCTCATAGGCATGGCCGATATGCGGAGCGCCGTTCGGATAGGCAATCGCCGTGGTGATGTAGAAGCGAGAGCGGGAAGAAGTCTCTGCATTCGCCATGCGTGCGAAGGCCTTTCATTGATTTCGGAATGATCCGGCGCGGATCAGGCGGACGCTTCGGAGAGCCATCCAAATACCGAAAACACCAGCGGTTTTCGTTCCAGATTGAATGATTCCGTTTCGCGGGCGGCCTTGCCTATCTTTTCCCATACCTCGGCAAACCGTGCAAGACGCGGCAAATTCGACTGCAATTCGTCGGCGCGCAGCCG